>Ga0307959_1000397_pt1 | contig 23032 bp, 18 predicted proteins | sample OrgLakmetagen494_FD_201813 | JGI IMG/M metagenome (GOLD analysis project Ga0307959, IMG submission 201813) | Saline water microbial communities from Organic Lake, Antarctica - #494 | ecosystem: Environmental > Aquatic > Non-marine Saline and Alkaline > Saline | place: Antarctica: Organic Lake...
CGTGCGTGCCGCCGGCAGAGACATTGGCCGCGTTGGCATAGGCGGCAAGGCCGCCGAGAATGAGCGCGCCGACCGCGGCCTGCTGCTGGGATTTCTCGATGTGGCGGCCGATGAGGTGGCCGTATTCATGGGCGAGAACGAAGGCGACCTCGTCGTCGTTCACGGTGTCCTTGACGAGCGGAAGAGATAGCCGGACGGTGGGCTGGTTGCCTTCGTAGGTGAAGTAGGCGTTGCGGCTTTCCATCTCGCGGTCGATTTCGACGCGCGCGTTGCAGTTGAAGCCCTCCCGATCGGCCATGACGACTTCGCAATACCGGGTGGCGACAGGGCCGACGCGCCGCGCGACCCGCTGGAAGCGGGCCTCGGCCGCGGCATCGCCGAGCTGGCGGCGATCGCCTTTCGTCTGGGCGTCGGCGAACATCGATTTGGCCTGGGCGTCGCTCTGGTCATCGATCTCGGGGAGCGAGAATGTCGTGCCGCAGGCGGGAAGCACCACCAGGGCGAGCAGGGAAAAAATGTGTACTATGCGGGTCATGTAATCCTCCTTCTTGTACGGAGAGGAATACAGGTCTCGCGGAAAATGGCAATTCCCGAAAAAGAGAATAATTTGATTTCCGTGAGATATTTCCCTGAGAAATATCCGCGGAATCGCGGGAAACATTGCGGCCATTCACATATCGGATTTTTTTTCGCCGGAAGAGGGAATCGAGGTTACGACACCTTCCCCCAAGGGAGTGCTCTTCCACTGTGCTGCGTCGGCGATAGGGAAGAAAAAAGGGGTTGGTCTTAGTCGGTTAAGCGAAGGTGGGTGCGGATGTCATCCCAGGAGAGGCCGATGATGTCGGTCGATCCGCATTGGCCGCAGTCGATTCCGCAATGCGCGCAGACAAGCGTGTCGGCGGCATTGACGGCAAGGTCACCTTTTCGAACGCCATGCGAGATCCGCGAAAGGGTGGCAGCATCCGGAACGGCGCCTGTTGAAGGCGCTGTCAGGGTCGGGGAAGGCAGGCGCCGGGGAAGTGTCTTTCGGCGGTGGAAAAGTCGAAACATTCATGAGCCCCCGGATAAAAGTTGGTGTAAGGGAAGGGCGATATGGGCCGCTCATCAAAAGCGGCCCATATCGCCTTCAATACCGACGCCGGAGCGTCGCCTTAAAAGCCCGCGCCGGCCTCGCCGGGCGAAACGGCGACCCCGTGCACGGCGGAGCTGAAGGAGTAGGTCTCGAGGACGCTCCCGGTCGCGGCGTCGAGGATTGTCACATCCCCGTCGGAGCTTCCGGTGTAGAGATTGCCCGACCGGTCATATGTCAGGTCGTTGACCGAGCCCTGGCGGCCTGAATAGGTCCATTGGACGTTGTTGTTCGAAAGCCCGAAGGACAGGACGTCGTACCGCGTGGGGTTGAAGTGCCGCATCGACAGGGCCGCGCCCCCGGCCGGGTTCGGTGCGATTGCGATCGACTGTCCGTCCGCCGGGTAGTAGAGGCGCGCCAGCGTCGTTCCGTTCGGCTGATAGACATAACCGCTGTCGTCGACCTGGTTGTCATCATCGTAATTGTACTGGTAGCGGTGCCCCACGGTGTAGATGCGACCGGCGGTATCGATGCCGATATCGTTGAGATCCTTCGACGCGTTGGTGCGGGACCAGAGCACGTTGAGATTGCTGTCGAGCTTGACATATCGGCCATCCGTCCCGCCATGGCTCTTTGTCGAGGCATAGACCATGCCGGCGCCATCGACGGCCAGCCCGGTGATGTCGCGCCCGTTCTGGATCTCGACAAAACCGGTCACTTGACCGGTGTTTCCGTCGAGCTTGTTGATGTGTCCGAGCCAGCCTGCGCTGTAGACGTCGCCGTTGCTTGCGACGGCGACATCCAGAAGGCCGTCGCCGAAGACGATGCTGGACCATACTTGTTCGCCCTCGGGCGAGATTTTCCGGGTCGTGCCGTCGGCCCCCGCGGTGTAGATGAAGCCTGCGCCATCCACCGCGATCTTCTGGACGATGCCGCTGTGGCCGGTGAAGGTCCAGACCGTCCGGCCATCGTCGCCGACTTTCACGATATTGCCGTCGGCCATGGCGACATGCAGGCAGTCGGCCGCGCATGTGGCGGGGCCGGGGATCACGATGTCGCCGGTATTCGGATCGGGGCCATCCCCGTCCCCGTCCTCGAGGGGCAGCCCGTCATCGTCGGTAACCTCGCCGCCGCCGACATCCGGAGAGATATCGATGCCGTCAGTATCCGTGTCGTCCTCGGTGATGGTATAGCTGAACGATGCGGAAGGCCCCTTCGGGCCTCCATCGAACATCACCTGGCGGATCGTGCCGCCGACATCGATCTCGATATAGGCGGGACCGGGCACCTTTACGGCCTTGTCGAAGAGCAGCGTGAATGTCAGGACGTCGCCGGCGCTATACTCGCCATCGGGTGGCACCTCGATGCCGATGAGCTTCGGCTTGTTCTTGGCGGCGTTTTCCTTGCCGGTGTCCGATGCGTTGTCATTTGGGCCCTTCGTGTTCAGCGCAACGGTGTTGTCCTCGAAGATCTCGACGATTCTTTCTCCTGTGCCGGTTACGGCGCCGATCGACAGAACGGCAAGCAGACCCAGGAGCAATGCATACTCGGCAAAGGCGCCGCCGCGCCGACCCGTTGGGAAAAATACGCGCCCACGGCGCGGCCATTGGTCGTTTTTCATGTCGTCCTGCCTCTTTTTTTATCAAATTCGAACACGAAAACCCCGGACTTCAGTCCGGTGATGAAGTGAAGATTTCCTGATCGGCTGGGCGGGCGATAGCCCGGAACCGATCTTTCTGTTCTTTTGGCGCGAGGTCAGCTGTTGGTTCTCGACATATGACTTGATCACCTCAAGCGGTGCGCCGCCGCATGAAACGACGAAGTAGCTGGGAGACCAGAAGTGAGATCCCCAGAGCTTTTTCTGCACCTCCGGAAAGCGCCTGATCCGAACCGATCGCGAGGATGCGCCCTTCAGGCGCCGAACGATTTCACAGAGTGCCAGGCTGGGCGGATAAGCGATCATCAGGTGGATATGATCGCCGTCGCTCTCAATGGCGAGAAGCTCGATGCCGATGACTTTCGAGGTCTGGCGCATGGCCCGCTGCAAGACATCGAAGACCCGCCGCGTCATCACGCGGCGCCGGTATTTCGTGCAGAATACCAGATGTGCGTGCAGCAAGGAGACCGAATGCCGTTTACGCCTGTAGGTTTTTCTGATGGTCTTCATTTCGCGATCCCTGCGCCCGGCCAATATCCATGGCATGTTCGGGCCAGAGATCATCGTGAAGACCTACCGGATGCCCATCGCGGCGACGCCGGCGCAGATCTCGGCTTTCTGCCAGATCTCGGGATGCTGCCGTCTGGTTTACAACTGGGCTCTGGACTGGCGAAAGGCCCACATTGCGACCAGCCCGAGGGACGAGAATGGCAAAATATCGCCGCTGTCGAAGAACGACCAGCTCAACGGATTGCCCGCGCTCAAGAAGATCCGGACGTTCCTGAAGGACTGCCCCTCGCAGGCCTTGCAGGCCGCCATCGGCGATCTTCACGAAGGTGTATCCAGATACCTGTCGGGCCAGAACGAAGCGCCCACCTGGCGTCGCAAGTCGGACCCCGAGTCGTTCCGATTTCCGCAGGGCGATCAGTTCTCCATCCGCAAGATCCCCAGGGAGGTGGTTGCGGCAGGTGGGATCATCTCCCGCGGTGGCGCGAGGTTCAAGGCCAGATACCTTCACGCGCCGAAGTTCGGCATGACCCGGTCTGACAACGGACCCATCGAGATCGTCGTGCACCAGCCCATCAAGGGCAAGATGAAGACCTGCACCATCAAGCGGTCCGGCGACCGGTTCTACGCCTGCATCACGACCGAGATCCGCCGCAAGGATATCGGATCTTCCGCCGACCGGCTGACCGGTGCCGAACGGATGATCGAGACTGATCCGACACTGGGCGCGCAGACCCGCAAGCCGCCCCCGAAGAAGAAATCCGACGCGCGGCACGCGAAATGGCTGGCCGACAGGAACGAGCGCAAGGCGAAGTCGAAACGCAGCCGCGCGGCGCAGAGCAAGGTCGTCGCCGAGCGCGCAAAGAGCCTCGGCCGCATCGATGCGAGAGCCCTCGCGGATCTGCGGGTGATGTCCATCGACCGCAACGTGACATATCCCTTCGTGACCAGCGATGGCGATATCTTCGGCGAGATCGCCCTGACCCCGCAGATGAAGAGACGCATGGCGAAGCTCCAGCGCGCCATCGCCCGCAAGGAAGAGGCGATGCGCAAGGCCAACGGTCGGGCACCGGGCGCCTCGCTGCGCGGTCTCGCAACATCGGTGGCGCTGAAGAGAGCCCGGCGCAAGCTGGCGGAACTGCACGCCCATATCGCGCGCAAGCGCAAGGATGCCATTCACAAGATCACCTCGTGGATGGTGGAGCGGGCGGATATCTTCGCGATCGAGGATCTCGAGATCGCCAGCATGACCGCCAGCGCCAGGGGCACCACCGAGGAGCCTGGAAAGAACGTGTCGCAGAAGTCCGGCCTGAATACCGCCATTCTCGACAAGGGTTGGGGCGAGTTCGTGCGCCAGCTCGAATACAAGTGCCGCTGGGCGTCGAGACGCCATGGCGCAAAGAAGATACTTTTGCGGGTCAGACCCGCCTACACCTCCCAGAGGTGTTTTGCGTGCAAGTCAGTCGATGGAGAAAGTCGGAGCGGCGGCATCTACCATTGCACCACCTGTGGTCATACGGACCACGCGGACATCAATGCCGCAAGAAACATTCGCGAGCTGGGTCTGGAAGACCTGGCGCGCGCATGTGATCTCGACCTCGAGGATCTGCCCGCAGATCTTCTGGGGAGAGATCCTGTAGAACAAGACGAAGTGCCGGCGGATGGCCGGTGCAAGCTTCTGGAGGGTGAGGCCGTCAGGCTCCCGTTGTCCACCGACCTGGTGGCGAAGGAAGAACGATATCCCTCAAGGTCGTCTCCAGCGATTCAGTAAAGGTGCGGCTCCGCCGCACCAAGCTGATCGGGAAACACTTCAAGGGAAGCTCGGGACTTCAGTCCGGAGAGCATCACTTGACTCGCGGGCAGGGAAATAGGTCCCGATGTATTTTCGGGGCGCTCGGCAGAGTCAAACATATCCGGGCAGGGTCGTATCGGGAATTGGTGCCGGCGGGGAGGATCGAACTCCCGGCCTCACCCGTACCAAGGGTGCGCTCTCCCACTGAGCTACGCCGGCGAAAATGGGACATACTGCATGGCGTGCGGCGAGGGCGCCCGCGGACATATCGCCGATGAGTCGGCGACATCTGTGGCGCGTCGCTTTGCGCAAGCGCCTGCGAAAAACGTCTTTGGAGTGGAGGTGGCTCGGGCAGGATCGAACTGCCGACCTCAGCTTGTCAGGTTTGCTCACCATCGAGACTATGAGGTATTGGTGCCGGTGAAGGGATTCGAACCCCCGACCCACGCATTACGAATGCGTTGCTCTACCATCTGAGCTACACCGGCGCGGGCCAGGGACGGGTCGCAAGACCCGCCCCTGACCTCGAAATGTCGATACGCCGCGCTATCCCGTGAGGGGCCCCGGATCGTGGGGTGGCAGTGGACGTCGTGCCGTTCGCGGCGCATCTCGGGCAGAGGCATGCCCCTCCACCTTTGGGAGGGGCCATTTGTGCCGCGGGAGCCGTCGCTCCTGCCCGTGGCGTGCCCGGCATGCAGCCGGGAGGAGGCGAGGGGAGAAATAACCCCGCCTCCCGAAAAGAGATCGGTGCGTTTCCAGCGTGCCGGAAGCGGAATATCCCGAAAACGAGAGATATGGTGGAGCCGAGGGGATCGAACCCCTGGCCTCTTGCATGCCATGCAAGCGCTCTCCCATCTGAGCTACGGCCCCGGGAATGGTGGGTCGTACTGGATTCGAACCAGTGACCTCCTGCGTGTCGAGCAGGCGCTCTACCGACTGAGCTAACGACCCGTTTTCGTGTTCACATCAATTGGTCTCGCAGGGCGCGCCGAGAAAACGCCGCCCCGCGAAAGGCCTCAGAGCCAGCCCTGCGTTTGTCCGGCGCGCTCGACCTGGGCCAGCACATCCTCGACGCGGGCGAGGTCGAAGGCATCATCCCGGTCGCGCAGCCGGCCCTCCATGTCGATCCAGGTAAAGCCGTCACCGACGATCGGCGCGAGGGTCTCGAGCGTGTCGATCACGCTGTCGGGGCCGATGCCGCCGGCATAGCCGTTGAGCATCCCCGCGATTGGGCGCGACCAGTGATCCGGGGTGCGGCCCAGACCACCGGAGGCGTCGTGCAGAACCTGGTGCGGCCGCCAGGCGGGCCCGACCGTCGCGAGTTCATGGGCCTGGAGCACCTCCCAGACACGCACGTTGGCAGGGTTGTGCTGGGTGATGAGGGCGCCGTCGAAGGTCGTGAGCCAGCCGGAAAGCATCTCGACAAGGTCGGTGTCCGAGAACCCCTCGCGGCGAGCGTTCATGTTGACCTGGGCGCGCTGGAAGGCCCGGCCGAAGGTCTCGGCCGTCAGACCGTGCGCTGCGAGCCAGGCGCTGTCGTCGTGATGCGCGAAGGTGATGCCGCGCATGAAGTCGCGCATGGTCCGCCCGCAGAGATGTGCGGCGAGCCGCATCGGTGCGCCGGCGGCGGGGTTCAGGGGGCCGCCCGCGCCCTGCGCGCTGGCCAGCTGCGTGAGCCAATCGCCGGACGGGTAGCGTGCGGTGCCTGCGCGGCCCGCGGAAAGAAGGATGCCCCATTCCACGAAGGGAAACCGCTCGGAAAGCGCAAGCAGATCCTGCGGATCGGTTCGGTCGTCGGCCCCGGTGAGGGTCACGCAAAAGAGTTTCATGGGCAGGCTCCTTTCGAGCGGGTCAGCGTGGCACGATCAGTTGATCATGGCCCGGATATAGGTCCACCTTCGATCCCGATCCGAAGCTGTCGATCTCAAGGGAAATTCTCAGGCCCGATCGCATTCGGGGCGGAGTTTTTTTGGTCAGGCGCCGTCTCGGTGCTGCGAGGCTGGCGGGAAATTGGCGGAGGGGATGGGCCTCACGTCCAACCTTCTCCGCCATCTAAGCGATTGTTTTATATGAACTGATTGACAGCTTGAATGTTGGATCGGTCAGTCATGATTGATAGTTACAACTGGCCGATACGCACCGTCAGGCAATTAACAGATCATCTACCAGTTCAACGCGGAACACGATGTCCTCGTAATCACGATCACCGCCTCCCGTTAGGTCTTCGAAGCCAACCGTGATCGCCTCGCCGCCAACATCGACACCTGACAGCGCGTGCTGCAGGCCGTCGGAGTTCATGTTCTCATCGAAGCTATGGAACACCATCTCGTCGACTGCGCCAGCATTCACTGCGATTGAGATGTCGGCTCCGTCGGCGACGTTCGCGGCAGCACCAGAGCTGTTTACGAAGCTCAGCGTGTCGCCCGCTGCAAGCGTCGCCGCCCAGTCCGCCGCGTCCTGCACGATGAAGAACCCAAGATTATGGCCGTCCTCGACATCTTCGATCCGGGTCGAAGCCGATTTGTCGGCATTGGCGTTGTCGAACAGGATACGGGTGTCGATGATGTTGCCCGCGGCGTCCATTTCATACACGCCAAGCACATTGTCGTACCCGGCGAAGCCAAGATCGCGCAGCGTGACTTGGAAGTCAGTCGCCCCATCGCCCTTGAGGAAGTTCTGGTTGATGATGCCGTTCACCAGATTGGGGTCGACGGCCTGCCTTTCCTGCAACACCGGAAGGAAGGTCTCGAACGTCACCAGCGTATCGCCATTATCGCCGACCGCCATGAAGTCGCCGGCACTGAAATCGCCCTCAAGGGTGAACTGTCCGTTCGAACTGCCATCGCCATCGGTATCAACGGCCAAGATCGCGGAGCCGAAGGTCACGTCGATGGCACTGCGAGCAATTTCCGTGCCCTCGAACACCATCGTGTCGTCGAGACCGAAATCTTCGATAGAGTCGCCGAAAAAATTATCCACCGGACCGCGGATAACATCCATTCCGCCACCCAACACAAACGTCTGACCACCAAAAGGATTGAATAAGTCATCATCTCCATCAGTTCCTTTCGGAAAGATATCATCATTCAAAACAGTGAACTGGACTGTATCAGAGGCGACGGTAGCAGAACCAGATGCAAGGCTCAACGCAAGCTCGAACGTCTCATCACTCTCAATCTCCGAATCACCAGCCACCGCAAAGTCGATCGTCTTGCTGGCCTCACCTGCGGCAAACGCAATCTCTCCGCTAAGGGGAGAAGAAAAGTCATCGGCGTCAGTTGGACTCACACCAACGCCGGCAATGCTGTACCGAATGACGTCTTCGCCTGAGAGATTACCGCTGCGTTCAATCAGTACGCTGCGTAAATTATCGCTGTCGCCTTCGATGAAGCGTAAGTCGCTTGGTGTCGTCGAAGATACGATGGACGTGTCATTATCCTCGATCTCGATGCCCGCTGTTGCGGACTGTGTCGCATCGTCGAAGCGAGCGTCTCCCAGGAGCGTAAAGTCCGCGAACAAGCGCTCCAACTGCTCCGCAACCATGTCGTCGATCAGGTCGATCTCGACCTGTGCTGAGGTGTCTCCTGCTGCAATCGTAATGGTTTCGGAGAGCGCCGTATAGTCACTGCCGGCCCTGGCGGACCCGTCGCGGGTGACGACATTGATTTCTACGTCCGACGCAGCGGCAGTCGATAATGTTAGGTCGATGGTAGCGGTCGCACCTTGGCCTTCGTTGGCCGTGATAGACGTCTGGCCAAGAGTGACGATTGGAACCAAACTCAGGTTCGATGCCTGAACCAGTCCGTCGGTGAAACGCAGGAACTCGACGTCAATGAGCGAGTTCGTCCCTGCCGTTACAACATCCCCTGAGCGTGATAGTCCACCAATTGCGCTCTGTGCGACAGCGAACTCGACTGTGTCAGAACCTTCGCCACCATCAATAACATTATTTTCTCCGGCGATCTTGAAGGTGTCGTCTCCTCCAAAGCCCTTCGCCTCGTTGCCGTCGCCACTGAGCTCGATCGTGTTGTCCAGATCGTTGGCGCTGACGCTCACTGTTTGCGCAGAGGCATTCACGAAATCCGATTGATTGATGCTGAACTGAACAACATCTTTCGTGCCATCCGCACTCTTTTGCCGCACTTCTTCTTGGCCCGTTGTGACGTTGGTCGACAAAGTCGAAGAAGGCGTTCCATCATTGAAAAAGACTTCGTAATCGACCTTGTTCACTGCCGTGCGGGTGACCGTCAATCCATCAATTGTTCCTTCATACGTCAGTCCGAGTTGGCTGTCCGTCAGATCGGCAGCGGCAATCGTCTCGACGACCTGATCATCGACGCTGACTTCAATACGGTCGATCCTGCTGCGGTCGACGCCAGAACCGGAAAAGGCGTCTATCAGATCGGCCGAGCTTGATAGCTGCACTGCGGAGTTCGAGTCGATCGTGTTCAGACTATTGAAATCGACACCGCTCCCGATCCCGAAAGCTCGGACATCGACATCAGCTTCATCCGGTGTCCCCTCATTGATAAGCTGCAGGTTCGCGCTGGCGCCGCTGCCTTGTCCATCCGAGAGGAAATACGCGATGTTGGTCGCACTGCCGGAACTGGGCAGGCTTTCAAGCCACGACTCAGCGTCGGCGAGCGCCGGCCCAAAGGAAGTAAAACCTCCAGCGCTCAGGCTGTTGACAGTGCTGATAGCCCCTTGCGCGTCGAGGCCAGCGAAAAGGCGCGAAGAGGAGTCGAAATCAACGACGGCAAAATTGCTTCTGCCGGCAACCCCCTGGTCGATCAACGCCTCTGTCAGGGCTTGGTAGGCCACCTTCGTGTCGGCAATCTTCTGACCGCTCATAGAGCCAGAACTGTCGACAATGTAGACAAAGTTGTAGAGGGTATTACCCTCAACCCCAAGCGTTAGTGTGTAATCGATATCGCCGTCGAACATGAAGGCGGGCTGCTCGACCGAAAGAGTGCCGATCTTGTCGCCTGCCGTATCGTTTACATCGACTTGGGCAACTTCAGGATCAAGCAGTGGGCCGTCCTTCAGTTTGGTATTGTCATCAGGATCGACCTGAAGCGGAACGAAGAACTGGTCCGTGGTGTCCTGCTGTTCGTCAGTGTATTCAAAGACCGCAAACTCGACGTCCTTCGTTGTATCGGTTCCGTCGGGGGTGCCATTTCGCTCGTCGATGATGCGGAAGCCCGCGTCGTTTGTGAGGACCTCAATTTTGTAGTGTCTAATCTCGCCGGAAAACAGCGCCTGATCGACACCGTCGCCGCCTTCATGACGGTCGTCCCCGCCCCCGCCAAGTGTCCGGTCTTCTCCGCCTTGCCCAATGAGCCGCTCGTTGCGATACGAGCCTTCGATGAAGTCGTTCCCACCGATCCCGAAACTGCCAGAGTCCGTCCCGACAATGACATTTTCCGGAAGGGAGGCGGCGCTCGCGGCACCACTGTCTGCTAGCATCTGGGCCGTGATCGAGTCGTAGATATCTTTCGTTATCCTTACGCCTTTGACATCCCCATCCTGGAAATTTGTGACATCCTGGTTTGGGCCACCGTTCGATATCGTGGTAACCACACCCGCAACGAGGTCTGCTGTTTCGCCAAAAACATCACCGGTAAGCCACACACCGCTGCCACTTTGCCCTCCTTGCGCATCGACTGTGTCGGTGAATGAGAATCTGGGATCCTCTCCAAACAAGGCACCCAATGTGCTATGAACAAAACCAGATGCCGAATATTGGGTCTTACCATCGGGAGTTGGAGAAAAGCTTCCTGGATAGCCGGCTGTTGAAATCCGCTGCCCGCCAAGATCATCGTTTTCAAGAAATACGACCATTCCAACTTCACGGCCATCGGAAACAAGAGCACGACTTGCCGTCAGGAGTGCTATATCCGAATTCTCATTATTGTTTTGATCATATCCAGTCAGAAAGAGAGGGGCAGATGTGACATTATAGTCGGAGACAGGAATTGTTCCTCGACTTGGTATGGACGCAACGTCCTCGGGTAGATTAACGCGGACACCAGCAGGAAGTTCGCCAGCCTCGTATACGACGTGTCCAGCCGTTAGAACATGGGACGGCCCGAGGAGTATCCCACTCCCAACGAAATTGCCTGCGTTCTGATAAAATGTATCTATGGCGACTGCAAACGGCACCGATGAATTTTGCTGACGATCATCTCTCATGGCATATTCTCCAAATCGATTTTTCACTTAAAGTTCTACAACGGCCACCTTGCAACTTCTAACTTCACTCGGTCGGCCGATGACAGCGAAGTCGTCAGTCGCGGCAATCGAGCGATATGGCCAATTTCCACTTCCCAATTTTCCGGGTTGCGCAAGACGGCTTGAAGTCGTCACGCCGTCGATAGTGAGGGTCAGATCCAGCGGCGGCGTCGAGGGACGCTCACCGATCCCGCGGTTTCGCGTCGCTTCCCGTAGCGTCGCGACCCGTCCGTTCCCAATTGCAACGATGCCATTGGCGCTCGCAAGTGTCTTGGAAACAACCCAGGCATCGTCGCTTTTGTCCGCGATAACTGTCGCTTCGCCGCCGAGCGCGAAGCGCTGCCCGTCCGTGGTCACAGAGAACCCCGTGCGTGGGGTATCCTGAGAGGTTGCGACAGTGCTCTGGTTACCTGCGGCGAGATCATAAATTACCGCTCCCCCGGCGGGCGACAGCCACGGCGCGCCTATCGCCAGAACGTTGCCACTGCTTGCAAGCGCAAACCCAAAATCCACTCCAGCATCGGCGGTCGGCGCTTCAATACGTGTTTGATCACCATCTGCGAGATCGATGACGAGGACCGATGAAAGGCCGTATCGCTCCCCAGCGATCGCGCGCAGGCCGATACCGACATAATCACCTGTCCGCGTGACGCTAAATCCGAACGTCTCTGTCTCGGTCAGTGCATTGAGCCCAGACACTTTATCTACAGGGCTGCGCATGTCGCGCGCTACGAAGACTTCGCTTAAGCGCCGAAATCCGTCGCCCGCCTGTCTGCGCGGAGCGACCCCCAACGCCTCTTCTGCAAATGCGCCGATCACGATCGCGCCATTTGAAGCGAAGTCGATCGCGCGGCCAAAACCATTGCCGAACGCTGCCGCGTCACTACCGGAAGGTGGCTGAAATGCGCGCACCGCTTCAAAGCCGTTCTGGCCCTGCTCGTACACCCAAACCCTATTCGCCCCTGGGTCTCCGACAAGAATGGCGCGCCCGATCGCGGCTACTGAAAATCCGAAGCTTTCCGACGAACCTTCAGGAGCTGACAAGCACTTAATTTGGTCGTTATCTAGGGCCACTGATCCTGAGCAAGCCAATGAACTGAGCACGCACAACAAAATAAAACACCTCAATACCGCCTCCGCCTGATTATATCCGCAACTTTTTGTAGCGTAGAGTGAATATCAGCGACGACCCGTTCTTTCGTTCACTTTCCATTAACTTGTTCCGACAAGATGCTCCCTGTCAAGCGAAGCGTTTCAAGTAGCGCTTCGGTTATCGCTACGCGGTCCATGACGCCGCTCGTTATCCCACCTTCTGCTGAGGAGGGCTGATCCAACCATAAGATAGTCACAGGCTCGCGCTTGCTCCCGCATCACCGCATAGTCGCTCAGCATATCCGCGATCGCTGACCCGCTTGGCAGCAGAGCGAGTTCATCGACCGCCCGCGCCTGAAACTCCCGGCTGTATTCCACGATCGGCGGACATGCCGCCAAGCCGTTCGCTTCAAAACCCTCCGTCGCGCAGCCGGTCAACCCGCTCGTCGCGATCGCGAGGACGGCGAGCCGTAGCCTCCAGCATCCGGCGTTGGATTTCATTGACTTTCTCCGTGATTTCAAGACGTTCGACGACACGGCCCGTTCGTTCACCGGACCGCCGGAGTGAGAGCAGGAACAGGAGCACGGTGAGCACGGTGAGCACGGTGGCGCCGTAGCGTAGCGCCGCCCGCATCCACGGGATCGCAGCGATCCCGGTGAGGAGCGCGCCAATCATCGGCGGCCTCGCTTCCAGTCGTCGAGCCGCGCGTAGATGGTCACCGCGACCCCAACGAGAGCCGCCGCGATGAATACCCAGCGGAGCGTGTCGAGATATGGCACCGGCGGCAGGACGGCGGACTGAGTCTCAGAGAGGACGTTCTGCGCCAACTCAATTCCCGCCGCACCCAGCGTCGCCACTCCGACCGCCCCGCCACCTTTCATGGTGCGGCTATCGGTCAATACCTCGCGCGCGGGCTGGGTTTCCTCGGCGAAAGCCGTCGCCCGGATGGGGAACCGCTCACCCCACTGCCGCGCCGGGCCAAGATCGACATGCATGAACCCTGAGCGCGGATAGAACCCGAACCAGAGAAAGCCGACAGCGCGTGCCGCCGCCTCGAATGCAACGGGATCGTGGTTCGACATCGCGATGTCGAAGGCCGCGCCGTCCATGTGCTTGGAACGCGTCGCGCCACCAACGGCGCGGTTATCATCGGGGCTGCGGTAGAAGGAGGTTTGGTCAGCCGCGAAGTAGCCTTCTGCGGTGCGAAAACTGCATTGCAGCTTGACGGTTTCGCCGAGGGTGACCGACACCGTCGTCTGCAGCCAGAGGCTGGTAGCCCCGGAGACGTGCACGCCGCTAGTTTCTGCCATCCAGCCTCGGATCTCGGTCGCACCAGTCATCAAAATCCGGCTGTTCGCCGAAATCGACAGCAACATCACTCTCGGAATGCCTTGGTGAAGTAGTCGGTCAGCGGCTTGACGAGATAGGCGAGCGGCGTGCGGTCCTCGGTTCGGATGAAGGCTTCGACGGGCATGCCGGGCAGAAGCGTGGTGTCTGCGGGCAGTCTGGCCTCTTCGCCCTCGCTCAGGACGATCTCGGCGCGGTAATAGGACTGGCGGGTGTTTTCGTCCTGAAAGGCATCGGCGGAGATGAGCTTGACCGTGCCGGTCAGTTCCGGCGTCTCGCGCTGGTCGAGCGCGGAGAAGCGCAGCGTCACGTCCTGGCCTATGGTGAGCTTGTCGATATCGATCGGCTCGACCCGCGCGTTGATCACCAGTGGCCGGTCCTGCGGGATGATGTAGAGCACCGGATCGGCGGGCCGGATCACTGAGCGGCGCGCGAACACCCGCAGATCGTAGACGATGCCCGAGAGCGGCGCCTTGACGTCGAGCCGGGACATGCGTTCGAGCAGGGCGCGGCGGCGTTCGCGCAACTCCAGCTCGCGGCTCTGGATGTCGCGCAACTGGGTGATCGCCTCTTCGCGGCGCTGGCTTTGCAGGTTGAGGATCTCGATATCGATTTCCGTGATCCGGCCCCGGGCCTGGGCTTCGTTGGCTGCGAGCTCGCCCACGGTGCCACTCATCCGCGCGGCTTCGCGCTGCAGTGACAAGACACGCGAGACCTGGGCCAGTCCGCGATCGAACAGAGATTGCTGATCCACGAGTTCCCGCTCGATCAGTGCCAGCTGCGTGTCCATGGACCGTTGTTGCGCGGTGATCCCGGTGATCTGGTCGGCAATCTGATCCTGCTGCTTGTCGAGTTGCTCGATCGCCTGGGCGATTGAGGCGCGACGTGCTTCAAACAGCCGTTGCTGCCCGTCCATGAGATCCTTGACAGCGGGGCGATCGGCGGCGGTCTCCGACAGGAGCGGATCGAAGGTGATCGTGTCTTGTTCGTCGCGCTCCGCCTCAAGGCGACCGCGCCGCGCGATCAACTCGAACAGCTGGCTTTCGACGATCGACAGCTCGGATTGCAGCTCTGTAGGGTCGAGCCGCAACAGGACCTCTCCGGCCTCGACGGTATTGCCTTCCTCGACAAGGATGGCCTCGACCACACCGCCATCGGGATGTTGCACCACCTGCCGGTTCTGATCGACCTCGATCTGCCCCCCGGCGATCACCGCGCCGGAAATCTGCGTCATTACTGCCCAGGTACCGAAGCCGCCGACCAGAAGCAGCAAGCCCAGCACGCCGACAATCATCGGCTTGCGCACCGACCAGCTGTCCGTTCCGCCGGACTGTTGAGTCTGCGCGCTCACTGCACTCCTCCCAGTTCCGGTGACTTGGCGATCTCGCCATGGTTCTTCACCACGCTTTTCAGCACTTCGTCCTTGGGGCCAAAGGCGCGCACCGCACCGTCCTCGAGCATTAACAGGGTGTCGCATTCACGGATCGCGGCCGGACGGTGCGCCATGACCAGCACGGATTTACCGGCGGCCTTGAAGCCCTTGATCGCGGTGTTGACCGCCTCGCTGCCGGCATTGTCGAGGTTCGAATTGGGCTCGTCGAGCACGAGGATCACCGGGTCGCCATACATCGCGCGCGCCAGCCCGATGCGCTGCATCTGTCCGCCAGACAAGCGCCCGCCCCCCGCCGTGACACGCGTGTCATAGCCATCCGGCAGGTTCAGGATCATGTCATGCGCGTCGGCCTGTTTGGCGGCGGCCACGATGGCGGCGTCATCGCGGTCGCCCGACAGGCGGGCGATATTCTCGGCGATGGTGCCGTCGAAAAGCTGCACGCGCTGCGGCAGATATCCGATATGCTGACCCAGTTTGGCCGGGTCGTATTGATCCAGCGACGCGCCATCCAGCCGGATGCGCCCGCCGGCGGGCGGCCAGACACCGGTGATAGCCCGCGCGAGCGTCGATTTGCCGGCACCCGAGGCGCCGATCACGCCGACGGCTTGCCCCGGCTCGATCTTGAAGGACACAGTTTTCAGCGCGGCGCGCCGTTCGCCGGGCGGCAGGATCGTCACGCCCTGCGCCTCCAGCCGGGCACGGGGCGTAGGCAGATCCGTTCTGGGGGCTTCGGGGCGTACTTCGGCCAGCAACTCGGCCAGGCTGGACCAGCCCTTCATGGCGCGCTGCACCAGCGCCCACTGACCGATCAACTGCTCGACCGGCGCCAACGCGCGGCCCAGAAGGATCGACCCGGCGATCATCGCCCCGGCGGTCAATTGCTCCTGCAGCACCAGATAGGCGCCGAGCCCAAGCATCGCGGACTGGAGAAAAAGCCGGAACGCCTTGGTGGTGCTGGTGAAGGTGCCGCCGAGATCGGCCGAGCGGATCTGATCGTGCAGCGCACGGCCCCGCACCTGCTGCCAGCGCTGAAACGCGGCCTCGCGCATGCCCATGGATTGCAGCATCTCGGACTCGGTGCGCATCTGATCCGAGATCGTGTCCGAGGCCACCGTGGCGCGGTTGGCATTGCTCATGGGCTGCCGCGTGACCAGCTGGTTGATCAGCGCGACTATGATCAGCGCCCCGCCACCGACCAGCGCAAGGGTGCCCAACCACGGATGGAAGATCCAGATCCCGGCCAGAAAGAACGGCGTCCATGGCACATCGAAGAACGCCATCAGCACTGGCGAGGACATCAGGCGCTGGATCGACTCCAGATCGCGCAGACCGGTCGTGGTATTCTCGTCAGGCTGCACGGCCGATTTGCGGATGACCGCATCGAAGACGCGGGCGTCCAGCCGCGCCTGAAACCGTGCCGCGACACGCCCCATGATCCGGCCGCGCGCATAATCCAGCAGCCCCATCATCCCGTAAAGAAACACCACCAGCAGCGACAGCGCGATCAGCGTCTCGACCGACCGGCTGCCCAGCACCCGATCATAGACCTGCAGCATGTAGAGCGGCCCGGTCAGCATCAAAAGGTTGGCGAAAAAGCTGAACAGCCCGACGAACCAGTAAAGCCCCCGACTTTCCCGCCACGCCTGACGCAGCTCTTCTTGGCCAAGCTCGAGCTGCTGCTGCTTCATGAAAATACCACTGATCAACAATTTGGGACTGATGACTTCATTCTAACGGTCACGTGTGATCATGGTGATGTCAAGCGGGGCTTGACGTCGCGGTACACCAGACATGCTCATCAAGCAGTGCTGGTGTCGGCTTGGCCACGAAGTCTCATTGAGCCCATCGGCCCGCGCAGGCCCGCGCCTGTTCCCGCAGAACGGCATAATCCGCAAGCCAGCCAACGATCACCGCGTCTTCCGGCAGCGCGGCCACCTCGTCTGCTAACTGAGCCTGTTCCGCCTCGCTGTATGCCACCACCGGCGGACAGCCGCTGGGCGAGGTGTCAGAACCCACCCCCGCGCAGGCGGTCAACAAGCTCGTCGCGATCGCGAGGGCGGTTTGCGGCCGCGTCCAGCATCTGGCGGTGAATGGCATGGCTGCGCTCCAGATTTTCCAGCTGTTCGGCGGCGCGTCCGGCGCGCTCGCCCGTCCGGCGGAGGTTGAGAAGAAACAGGGAGACCGTGAGCGCGACGAGGGCAAAACCTGCCGCCTTCCGCGCCAATGGCCGGGCAAGGATCCCAGCCACCAGATTGCCCCACATCAGCGCCGCCCCTTGCGCCAGTCATCCACGCGCGCCCAGACGGCGACTGCGATGCCGCCGAGCGCCAGCGCGATGAACACCCCGCGGAGGGTATCGAGATAGGGCACCAGCGGCAGAACGGCGCCCTGCGCCTCGACCAGAACCTCCTGTGCGACCTCGACACCTGCTGCACCGACGGTGGCCGCGCCCGCCGCCCCTGTCCCTTTCAGCGTCCGGCTCTGCGCCAGCGCCTCGCGGGCGGGCGGGGTTTCGGCCGCGAACGGCGTCGCCCGCTTCGGGAACGGATCGCCCCAGGACCGTGCCGGCCCCAGATCGACATGCATGAAGCCCGAGCGGGGATAGTACCCGAAGCCGAAGAAGCCGACCTCGCGTGCCGCCGCTTCGAAGGCATCCGGATCGTGGTTCGCCATCGCGATATCAAACGCTGTGCCGTCCATGTGCTTTGAGGCCTTGGACCCGCCGACAGCCCTGTTGTGTTCCGGCGAGCGATAGGCGGAGCGGACGATCAACGGCTTGCCCAGCCGGTCGCGCAGCGCCTGCAGGGTGTCCAGCGCCGCGGGATGCAGCTTCAGCTGGCAGGTGCCACGACAGGCGATCTCGGCGGGCGAGAAGTTGGGCCAGCGCCAGAGCGTCTCGGGCACATCGCGGAAATGGCGGAAGGTGCGGATGGGATCGGCCATGAGGGGTCTCCTTGGGGTTTGAGGACATGGGCGCGCGCGCCGTCCGGAGGGGTGGCAGAGGCGCGTTGAGCGGATTTCAATTGGGGTGTGAGACCGGCAGGTTGCGACGCGGTGCACGGAGCGCGCGGTCAGTCGCCGTTCTTGCGCTGGAAGGCGGCGAACATGAGGTTGCGCATGTCGTGGATGTCGCGCTCGATGCGTTCGAGCCGGTCGTGATCGATGCGGCGGTCCTCGTCGCGGCGCTTCTCGATACGCAGGCGCTCGGCCTCGAGTTCCTGCTCGAGCTTGTGCAGCAGCGCCTCGTTGGTAAACGCCTTGCGCGTCACGGCCGCGGCGAGCCCGGCAATGAGGCTGAACCACACGCCGATAGCTGCGGCCAACCCGTGCTCGCGCAAGGCGTTCAGGATCTGATCGGAAATGCTGTCGCGGTTGGGCATCCTGCCTCCCTGATGGCTGGCGTGGTGGTGGTGCGTGGTCGTGGAGGCTACGGCGAGCTCAGGGCGGATATGCGCGCGCATCCGGGCCGCAACCCCGCTCACATCCCGGCGCGGTTGCGCGCCACCGCTTGGATGTGATCGCGCGTCGCGCTGTCCAGCGCTCCGGGAAAGAGCATCACCTGATTGGCGGTGCCGGACAGCCCGAGCGCATTGATCCCGGCCGAGAGCGGGATCACGTCCTCGGTGAACGTATCGTCCGGCCGGTAGATCACCAGCGTCCAGGTCCCGGCCTGCGCCTGCGGAATGGTGACGCTGAACCCCGCCCCGTCCCCGAAGTCCAGCAAAGGCATGATGGTGCCGGAGCGGTAGACCGGCCGATCCTTGAAGCCGAACATGTCGCCCGAGAGGTCCGAGATGTCCCTAACAAGCGCATGGCCCGACGCCTTCCGGATGGCGGAGGTCGTGTCTGTTGCCAGACCTGCGACCACATGGGCGGTGGCCTTTCGAACGGCTGATCTGCCTTCGGTCTCCAGACCCGCCACCACATGGGCCGTGGCTTTTCGAACGCCCGATTTGCCTTCGGTGTCCAGACCCGCCACCACGAAGGCCGTGGATTTCCGGATCCGGGCATCGTCGGTCACGTGAGCGCCTCGAGCCCGAACTGTGTCGCGTCGATCTCCGACGCCGTCCACGCGGCCCCGGTTGCCGGGTTCACGTCCCAGAAGAAGCGGACAGCGCCGAGCGCGTCACCGATATCGACAGGCGCTCCCAGCAGATCCGCACCGGCCCGACCGTCGAAACGCTGAACCGGAGAGGCCCCGCTCTTGAACGCGGCCGCGACAAACGACACCCCGAAGATGGCGGTGTCGGCGGGCAACGCGGGTGTGTCGGCGAGATTGAAGACATGTGCCTGACCGACCGTGCTCGCGACCATGGCATCCGCGACATCCGCAAACGCGGTGGTCGAGATGCTGGCGACTGATCCTGTGAACTCCGCGGGCGTGCCGTCGGAGACCAGAGGCAGGGTGTGCAGCCTGAATCCGAGCGTCGGCACATCCGCGACGATCAGCTCGGCCCATGGCACATTGTAGAAATCGTTGGTCCGGTCCGAACAGCCCTCAACGCGCAGGGAGGCCACGAGTTCCGACGTCCCCGGCTTGAGAACGCCCTCGTGCACGAATTGCAGGATTCCGTCGATATAGGCCAGAAACACACCGTCCGGATCGCCGATCTTCACATACATGTCGATATTGGCCGCGCCAAAGACCGGGACCGCAGCCTCGAGACCGGCATGGGTGCGAAACCACAACGTCTCGTCGGCCTGCGAGCCGGAGCTCGGATTCCAGAGACCGCAGATCACGGTACCGTCGCCGTCCTCGAGCCCGAGAATCCAGGACGGCCCCTCATGCGCGCTGCTGCTGGCCCGCGGCAGAACGCGCGCGTGCAGCCAGACCCCGTTCGTCGGCGTGAACCCGAGACGCGCGCGCGTCGGGTAGAGAACCGCGTTGCCCACGCGCGAATTGGGCCCGCTTTCCGTCAGGTCGGTGTATCTGATGAGCGCCGAGAGCGCCGGCAGCTCCGTGAAGCCGTCGAACTCGCTCGTTGCCGCAAGAATGGTCATTCCAGGGTCTCCCTTTGGTTTTCGGCCACCCCGACAGGATCGCCATCAGTGACATTGCCGGACGGCTGCCCCCGCCACTGCGCCAGGGCGCCTGCCTCGTTGGCGTCGATCCAGGCTCCGGGGAACTGTTGGACGTTCACGTCGATCTCGTCTCCGGACAGGAACAGGGCGGTGAACAAGAGCGGCATCAGATCACCGCGCCGCTCAACGTGACGGCCGTGCCCGCAACCGACGCCTCGGCCGGAGATGAGACGGTCGAGGCGATGAACCTTACGACCGATCCGGCGCCGATCAGCACCGGATCCGGCGACGCGGTCGCGAACGTGACCGCGCCGGCGGTGGACACACCGATCGTGCCGACGGAGAGCCCGTCGACCGTGACATCCACCGACCACGCGGCGTCGGGCGGCACATCGACATGCCCGACCGCGCCTTTAAGGCCCGCCGGCAAAAGCACATCGCGCGGCATCACCAGTTTTCCAATGACGTCGCCCGGACCGGGTGTGGCCATGGACACGAACCCGAAATCGTAGATCTCGCGCGCGGCGGGCTGAACACCGCCGCCGGAGAGATAAAGCAGCCGCTGATCGCCGGGCTCGACCGTCGTCTCGCCGGCACCACCGGCCCGCGTGATGACGGCCACGACATCCGCCTCGTTGCGCAGGAGGACAAGGCGATTCACGGCCGGGAAGGCGACCGTGACCCCGGCGTCGGGCGCGCCTGTCAGCACGAGCCGCACGAGACCGAGCGCCTGCGCGGACGGCACGGAAACGATGCCGCCGGCGCTGACATCCAGAAGGCCGGATTCCGTCATGGCGAGATCGAGCGCATCGAAGGCGGCGTTCGCGGTGACCTCCTTCTGGTCCTGCGACGCCTGGATATGGGCGATGGCGAGATTGGGCGTGCTCATTCATGTCTCCTGCAATACGGCCGTGACGGGAAAGCCGCGCCCGACCGCCGCGCTGATCTGATGGACGCGCAGGGTGAGCGTGCCCGGCACCGCGCCGAAGTCGGCCTCCGCATCGGCGCTCGGATAGAGCACCTGCGGCGTGGCGGTCTCAAGAACCCGCAGCACATCGCCACCTGCACCCAGCACATCCACCTCATAGGCCTCTGCCGCCTCGGCGAGCGGCACGGTGCCGGTGCCATCGCGCCAGTCGCCGCCGATCCGGGTACGCCGCCGCCAGGACAGTGTGATACCGGATCCATCCCACGCGCCCGTCACATGCGCCGGGGCGTAGGGCTTGAGATCGGTACCGCGCAGGGTCTGCGTGACCGTGTCCGCCTCGTCGAACGCCTCGCCCCGGCCGACGCCGCGATAGCGCAGCGGCTGTCCGACCAGGCCGAGCGGCTCGGTGAAGAGCGCGCCATCATCGTCGAGCACCACGATCACCGCCCCGGCCGCATGCGCCAGCCGGGCCTCGGAGCCGCGCCGCCCTCGCAGCAGCGTCGAGAGCCGGTAGATATCATTGCCGTGAGGCGTGACATCGCGGAACTGGATCAGCTCGGCCCCGCCATCTGCATCGACCACCAGCGCTGCGTTGCGGCCATTGAGCAGCTGCAAATCGGAGACCGATGCGAGTTGGCCGTCGGGATCGCGTAGGCGCACATCAACGACATTGGCCGCGTCCCATGTCCAGACCGAGCGCGGCGATCCCAGAGGAGCGCGCAAGGTGCCGATCAGCGCCGGATCGCCTGCGCGCGCCGGGATATCCCAGTCCGCCCCGTCGCGCGAGCGAAAGAGCGACAGGCCGGTCCATGGCCCGGCAACGCGCGGCGCGGCAAAGAGATACTGCCTTGAGGCCACGCCGCCGGTATCATGGCGATCGCGCAGCAGCGGGATTTGCGGGACGACCCACCGTGAGGGCACATCGCCCAGCACGCCCGAGGTTTGGGCCCCGGTGCCGGTCGCGCCGATGGCGTCGGAGAGATAGGCCGATCCGATATGCCGGACGCCCTTGGCGCGCAGCTCCCAGTCCGCGCCGATCTCGATCTGCGTCAGCCGCACTGCGATCTCGCTTCCGCCGGGGGCGTCCACGCGCAGCAGGTCGGTGGGGTCAAGACGGAGAAACCCCGGCCGCAGGGCAAACTCGACGGCATCGCGCTCGATCCAGGCCGAGGCCATGAGACGCTCGGCGATGCGACGCGCCTCGGTGGCCTCGAGGGCCATGGGCAGTTCCATGTCGAGCTTGTCGCGCGAGCCCATCGTGGCGACGGGCTGCGACACCCGCGTGGCGGACTGGGCGCCCTGGTTGTAGTCGCCGCCCGTTTCCTGGCCCGTCCCCTGGCCCGCCTCCTGGTAGGTCACGGTGATGCGCTCGGGCAGATCGGTCTCCTGCACGCGCTGGAGCTGCACGGTGCGCCCCGTCTCGCGCGCGGGGACCAGATCGTCCGATGACAGCAGCGGCGCGTCACCTGCGGACCGTGCGCGCGGCACAAAGCGGATCCGGTCATCGGACTCGACCGCATCGAAGGAAAAGGCTTGCGCCACCGGCTCTATGCCCGACCGCGCCGAGCCCTGCCGACCGATGGCGTAGCCCCGGAATACCGGCGCGCCGATCTCGGACACGTCGATATCGGCCGGCCCCAGCCCAACGCGGGCGCAGATATCGGCAACGACGCTGCCCGGCGTGACGCCTTCGCCGGCGGTGCGGTTGAGAAACAGCCGGGTTGCGGCCGATCCGGTCTGCACATAGCCCGTGAGCGTGTCCGAGCGTGCATCATACCCCGCGGCCTCGCCGCCGCCGAAGATGCTGCCCGCGGCGAAGCCTTCGGTGAACAGGATCTCCGCGCCGGTGCGCAGATCGACCTGGCAGACCTCCGGCTCGCGATGCCACGCCATGCGTCGCCCCTCGGTGCGGGACTTCGCTATGGCCATGTTCTCCTTGCGCGTGGTGGAAAACGCGAACAGCGACAGCCGCGTCGCCCAGATCACCCCGTCA
>Ga0307959_1000407_pt1 | contig 22823 bp, 18 predicted proteins | sample OrgLakmetagen494_FD_201813 | JGI IMG/M metagenome (GOLD analysis project Ga0307959, IMG submission 201813) | Saline water microbial communities from Organic Lake, Antarctica - #494 | ecosystem: Environmental > Aquatic > Non-marine Saline and Alkaline > Saline | place: Antarctica: Organic Lake...
GAAAGTAGAGCATAGTGAACCGATGGTCGGCTTTAGACGCCGCCGGAGATTACCCGATAAAAGTTACCCTGGGGATAACAGGCTAGTATTGCCCAAGCGTCCATAGCGACGGCAATGTTCGGCACCTTTTTTTCCTGAAATAAAATTCAGAAATTCGAAAAAACTCGATTACATCGGGGTGCCTAGAGTAGCAATACTCTACAGTCACAAGCGAGCAGTTAAGCGAAAGTTTACTTTCATTTAACCTGTGAGCGAAGTGAATGTATACTTTTCTGAGATGAAAAGTATATAAAAATAAATTGGCTAAATGCTGGAAATCCCATAGCCTAAAAGAAAAGCATGCACGGCCCAAACAGTAATCCGAAAGGATAAGCTGCGTGGCTTGAAAACAGTGCATGGTTGGGACAATCAGCAGGGAAGACTTCTACGTTACTTAGTAATATGAAGAACCCTCAGAGACTACACGCCAATCTCCAGTTCAGTGGTACGCCACTATGATAGCTGGATGAAGATATAGTCCGATCCTCACAGTAATGTGAGACCCGCACATGATGATACTTTCTCTCACGCGAAAGTATCGTAAACGTCATTTGTTCGACAGCGATGTCGGCTCATCTTATCCTGGGGCTGGAGCAGGTCCCAAGGGTTTGGCTGTTCGCCAATTAAAAAGATACGCGAGCTGGGTTTAGACCGTCGTGAGACAGGTTGGTCTCCTATCTACTGCAGGCGTCGAATTTTGAGGAGAGTTGTCCCTAGTACGAGAGGACCGGGATGAACGAACCTCTGGTCTATCGGCTGTCACGCCAGTGGCATCGTCGAGTAGCTATGTTCGGAATGGATAACCGCTGAAAGCATCTAAGCGGGAAGCCAACTCCAAGATTAGAATTCATTAAGTCCCCAGAGAGATTATCTGGTTGATAGGCACTAGGTGTACGCGCAGTGATGCGTTCAGCCGAGGTGTACTAATTGGACGTATGTCCCGTAGGGAACGTTGCACACGGCAATTTGTCAAAATTGGCGCACTTGCACATGCTTCAGACATCGTGTTTGTCACCGTACTTATGTACGGCTCTGGCACACGACATCTTCCAGCATGCACAATTGCATCCAATTTTTGACAAATTGACGACGCTAGAAATAGCAAAGTCTGTACAATTTTTGAGTGTTGTTTGTGTTAAATTTGAAGTTTCTGCATATGAGTATGTCCGATCGCGTGAAGTGATCAACGGAGTGTAGGTCAAGAGCCGATGTTGTAGCCCACTTGGGCAAATGCAGGTCCGAATCCTGTCGCACCGACCAATCCTGACTATGATGTCAGGATCACTTCACGCCATCGGACGAATGTCAAAATATATAAAACATTGCAATATTGAATGTTCTAAGTTGGTGCTTTGGGGGTGGGGGTATACCCGTTCTCATTCCGAACACGGAAGTTAAGTCCACTACCACCGATGGTACTCATTTATTTGGGGAGAGTAGGTAGGCGCCAACTTAGAGTATTTGATTACAAAAACCATCTATTACAGGTGGTTTTTGTGTATTAACTTGTTCGCCCTAAAGGACTAATACAATATATTCCCTTGGTCATTATTTTACTGAGCATTCCGAGCCCTAAAGGACTAATGAAACATAGTCGCTCCGCTACTTGTTTCATTGAGCACGAAGTAAAGTTCTCTACCACCGATGGTACTCATTTATTTGGAGAGAGTTAAATGAAGAAATGAGCGAAGCGATTATTCTGAATTTACGTCTCAATTCCGGCCTTAAGTCCGGACGGAATTGCTAGACGCATAGGCGCCAACTTTCATCATATCTTCTCTCATCTTCTTGAATGATGAAGTAATCTGTTACAATACCATTTAATGGATAACTTTCGACCGTGGGCGATGTGGCGCCGGATTATTTATGGCTCTGGCTTTGCGAGTTTTTGGGTACTGGTTGGGGTGGTGATTTACTTCACCACCTTCTACCAGCCAGCTAACTGTTTTGATGGTGTGCTAAATGGAGACGAGGTAGAAGTGGACGCTGGTGGGTCGTGTGTGCGGCTGGCCGCCAGTTCAGTGATGCAGCCCAACATCGTCTGGGCCGAAAGTTTTGAAATCACTCCTGGGCAATACAATGCCGCTGCCTACATCGAAAACCGTAATGCCGTCGCGGCTACGCCTGAGCTGCGCTACACCTTCACTATGTACAATGGCACAAGTGTGGTAGCCGAGCGTTCGGGCACCACTGTATTACCTCCCAACAGCTCGTACCCAATCTTTGAAGGACGAATCTTTACCGATGGACAAGAAATTACCGACACAAGACTCGTGATTGAACCTCCTGAAGTATGGATTCCGGCTATGGCTGGAAGTGAACAGTTTCGAACGACCGACATAGATTTACAAAATGTTGACGAGCGACCATCTCTTGATGTTCGAATTGAAAATACCGCCCTGACAGGAGCTCAAGACGTCGAAGTTGTTGCGACGATCTTTAACGACGTCGGGAAGGCGGTGACCGCATCCGAGACATTTATTGAATCATTTGAACCGCGATCGACCCAGAATGTGCAATTCACCTGGCCTAATTCTATTGCCAAAACTGTTCGGAGCTGTTCGATTCCAACTAGTGTTGTCTTGGGTATCGACCTCTCGGGAAGTATGAATAACGACCAAGCCAATCCACCACAGCCTGTCACAGACGCGTTGGCAGCTGCTAGTACGTTTGTGGGGAATCTCAATCCTGAAGATAAAGTAGGGGTGGTGACGTTTGCAACAGATGCTTCGACAGTGCAGACGCTAACTAATGACCAAGCGAGCGTTAGTACAGTAATTGATGGTTTGACGATCGATCCTGCATCGGAAACTGGGTACACCAACACTGCCGCAGCCCTACAGGCAGCTGCAGCTGAGCTTGGATCAGAGCGACATAACCAAAATGCTCGCCGGGCACTGGTACTGCTCACCGACGGTCTACCAACCGCAGCGGGAGATATAGACGCAGTGGCAGAAGCTCAGGCCGCCGCAGAGGCTCTTGCGGTCAGCGGGGCAGATGTGTACGTCATTGGACTCGGAGAGCAGGTGGATCAGACGTTTGTCCGCAGTATCGCGAGTAACTCGGCAAATGCCTATCTAGCACCGTCACGTAGTAATTTAGCTACCATTTATGCTGAGATCACAGCTTCACTGTGTGAAGTCGGGCCAACCAAAATTGAAGTCATTGCCAAGACGCAAACTAATTTTGCACCGCTGCGTTAAACAGGGCACAATAGGTACGTGCAGCAGTTTTTAACGTTATTTCGAGGGTTTGATGGGTGGCTGTTTTCGGGTGCATTTTTGCTATCCCTGCTGGGGCTGATCACTATGTATACGCACTCTGGTGAGAACGTATTTTTCGATCGGCAGATCATTTGGATTGGGTTGGCAGGTTTGGCTTTGCTAGCGGCGATGGTTCCTGATTACCGCTTTTTACGTTCAGGTAATATTGCCTTTGTTGGGTACATTGCCATCGTTGGGTTGCTGGTCCTGGTGTTGTTTATCGGAGAAATCACCCTCGGTGCGCAAAGTCGGTTCGACCTAGGATTCTTCTCCCTGCAGCCATCTGACCCGGCCAAGCTGGTGTTGATTGTTGTGCTAGCAAAATATTTTGCCAAGCGCCACGAGTTGATCGGTGATTTTCGGCATATCGTGGTGTCGGGAATTTACGCGTTACTTATCTTTGGTTTGGTGTTTATTCAGCCCGACTTTGGGTCGGCCATCATTTTATTTTTTGTGTGGCTGGGAATGATTTTGGTGGCCGGGATCAAACTGCGGCATTTGCTGACAGTATTTTTGATTGGAGCTACTGTCTTTGGACTGATGTGGCAATTCATATTTTTCGATTACCAAAAAGATCGCATCGCCACCTTTCTTGACCCACTCGCTGACATCCAAGGGGCCGGCTACAATGCCTATCAATCAACTATTGCAGTGGGGTCAGGTCAGGTATTTGGTCGAGGAATCGGGTATGGTACCCAGTCTAAATTCCAATTTTTACCCGAATACGAAACAGACTTTATCTTCGCCGCCTACGCCGAAGAATGGGGTTTAGCCGGGGTGGCGATGTTGTTTACCTTATTTGCGCTAGTGATTTGGCGACTGTTGATACACGCGTCAGAAGCAGATACCAACTTTGAACGGTTGTTTGCGGTTGGGGTGGCCTTCTTATTTATCGCCCACTTTTTTGTGCATATTGGAATGAATATAGGCTTACTTCCGGTAACTGGAACAACGGTGCCGTTTTTGAGCTATGGGGGGTCACACTTACTAACCGAGTTTATTGCCCTGGGGATGGTAATGGGGATGCGTCGCTATCGAACGATCTCGCGCGATAGGTTTGCCGATACGCCACTAAGCTAGCGATTGTATATCGCGACGGTGGCATCTGTCATTGACTGCACAGTTCTGGCTATCAATTTTGTTTGCAGTTTCTGGGTTTGGTCAGTGTAATTATGCGGATTGCGCAAAAAGTCCCTGATCGCTTGGGTGAGGGCAGCTTGATCCTGCGGATCGATTAAGGTGCCTTCGGTTTCGTCACTCACGATATCGGTAATTCCGCCCACCGCAGAGGCAATAATCGGTACCCGAGCCAAGCCGGCCTCATGCAGGACGTAGCCATATGATTCAGAGAGGGACGGCAATACAAATAGATCGGCTGCTTTGAGAATTGTAGCCGCCTCGTCGAGGTGGCCGATTAAAAATACATGATTGGTGAGCCCGTGTTCTTCGATGTACGTTTGTAAATGTGATTGTAATTCACCCGCACCAACACACACCAGACGAACGTGCGGGTGGTCAGCGATGACTTTTTCAACGACTGCAAATAGTAGCTCTTGTTGTTTAATTGGATGCAGCTCCCCGACAATACAGAGCCAAACATCAGCCACGTAGGTGGCAATTGGTGGGTGGGCCAGTGCAATGGTTGTACGAGCCTGCAGCCGATTTTGGAATTCGGGCACTGTCCGTCCGGGATTAATTACGGTCATTTTTCTGGCTGCTAATGGCCAATCCATCTGCTCGACGATGGCGTGCGATACCGCGATGGTTTTGTGGGACAGCAGAACCGTCAACCAGTGAAAGTATTTAATAATACATTTTTGCCACCACGGTCGAATTTCGTTGAAGGCCCAGCCGTGAGCGGTAAAAATGACGCGCTTGATCCCTAGTACGCGCCCGACAAAACACCCGATACCACCGGCTTTTGAACTATTGACGTGGAAGACAGCTGGCTGCTCTCGACGCACTATTTTAAACAGCTCGCCAAAGAAACGCAGTTCTTTACGGATCGACATATCACGCTGGGCTGAGGCGAGCGAGATGGTCCGAATGTCGGCCGCTTGTAGCTTTTCTATGAGCTCACCATTGCTGCCAAGTACGACGACTGGCTCGTATACGGCGATGTCAATCGCAGACACCAAATCATATACATAGCGTTGAGCGCCGCCCCAATTCGACTTAGTAATAAGAAACAAAACTTTCGTGCGATTCATAGCTACAGTGTACCGCGTTCTAGCAATCTCCTCTATTAAAGTTAGACATCGTAAGGATGGTCCGTGATGTGACATTTTCCACAAAATGATGTGGAAATTATGATCTCTTGATTCAGAATCCTCATTATATTGTATATTTTCTCCTACTCAATTGCTTTTTTGACGGTTATTGCGTACGATAATTCAACTGAAAAAACTGTTATGGGAGAACGATCAAGAGAACTACTGGTATTGATTAGCGGTGACATCGCGGTATTTATGGTGTCCCTATGGTTGACGCTCTTACTGCGGTATCTGTCGATCCCTTCTACTGAATTGCTATTCAATCATCTTGGTCCATTTGTGCTACTTTCTTCGATCTGGCTGTTGACCTTTTACATGGCTGGGTTGTACGACAAGCATACGGTGTTTCTCAAGTCGCTGTTATTTAGTCGGATACTTAATACTCAGATAGTCAATATATTGGTGGCATCACTCATCTTCTTGGTGGTTCCGTTTTCAATCGCACCCAAGACCAACCTGGTCATTTACCTGTTTGTTTCAGTAGCGCTCATAACCTGGTGGAGAATGGTCTTGTATAACAAGGTTTCACCCCAGACCGAGCATAAAGCCATCCTCATCGCCGATGGGGACGAAGCGATTGAGCTGGTCGACGAGATCAACAATAACGATCGCTACAATTATTTTTTCGTGCGCATTGTCGATGAAGCCACCGCCACCGCCACGCCTGATTTTGATAAAAAACTACTAGCACTGATCGAGCGAGAAGATATCAGTATTATTGTCGCCAACCCAAACGGCGGTTACATTGAATCAGTTTTGCCGAAAATCTTTGACCTCTCGTATATTACATTTAAACTGACGTTCCTCGATTTTTATAAAGTGTACGAAGATACCTTTGATAAAGTGCCACTATCAGCCCTTCGCTATGATTGGTTTATCAAACACGTCTCGCAATCAAAAAGCTTCACCTACGATGTGCTCAAGCGGGTGATCGATGTGGTAGGAAGTGTTGTGCTTGGTATCATCTTCATTATTTTGTTACCCTTTATCTACATAGCGATGCGGATTGAGGGTGCTGGGCCGGTGTTTATTTCACAAGAACGGATCGGGCGCTTTAACAAACCAGTGACCGTATACAAGATACGTACCATGACCGAGAACCGCAGTGCTAGCGCTACCTGGACGGATGAAGATGCGGTGCAAGGAAATCAGGTCACCAAAGTTGGCAATGTCCTGCGTAAATTAAGTATCGATGAAATTCCACAAGTTTGGACAATCCTCAAAGGAGACATGTCACTCATCGGTCCACGCAACGACATCAAAGGGTTAGGTGATCGTTTGGCTGCAGAAATTCCGTATTACAATGTTCGAAATTTTGTAAAGCCGGGGGTGACTGGTTGGGCGCAGACTCATCAACACTACATGGGGGTGAACATCAGCCCGCAATCACTCACCGAATCCAAAGAACGATTGTCGTACGATCTCTATTATGTTAAAAACCGTTCTCTCATGCTCGATGTGGCTGTAGCTTTACGCACCTTAAAGACGGTGCTCAGTCGCTTTGTGGTCAAGATCAAGCTCCCTCGGTAACTACCGGCACCTGACTGAATGCACTCTTTATAACTATTCCCCGACACATATGTAGAGCGTCCGTGGAGATGGCGAGTTTATAATGATTAGTAGACATCCAAGCGTGTGAGAAATATGTGGCAGGGAATAGGTAACATCATCTCTACCCAACCAATGTAACGATATGGCTGCAGCGTTTGTTTAAATCTTTGTTATACTAATCGGGAATTATGGATACTACTACCGGGAAAACTATTTTAATTATTGGGGTTGGCTACGTCGGCGAGATGTTGTGTGATCAGCTCAGTAAGCGCGCTGATGTCGCTGCTATTATTGCGCTCGATAAAGAACCGCAAGGGGAGTGGTGTGCCACCATCCCCAAAGTCACCTATATCCAGCACAACATAGCCGACGACGGCTGGCAGGAAATGGTAGCGGCGCACAATCCAGACGTGGTGATCCATACCGCGTGGCAGATTCGTGCTATGTACAGCCAGCCAGACGAGCAGTGGCGGTGGAATGTTGACGGGTCGGGCAAAGTCTTCGACTTTGCCCTCACTGCCGACTCCGTGAGCCGACTGATTTATTTCTCAACCGCGTCATCGTACTCAGCTCGCGCCGACAACCAGTTGGAACATCTCTTTACCGAAGCCGAAGGGTTTCGAGATGACGACTATATTTATGCTAAGGAAAAGAAAGTAACCGAGGAGCTGCTTAAAGCTAAGTTTGACGAAATCAAGGCCGCTGGCAAGCCAGTGCCGCAAGTCTCAATCGTTCGTCCCGCTGCCATCACCGGCCCGCGTGGGCGTTTTATGCGGATTCGGTTTGGTCTGCAGTCAGCGCTACAAGGAAATCTCAAGGGCGGCTTTATCAACCGCATCATCACCACGCTAACCTCATTTGTACCAGCAACTAAGGGCTGGGTACGACAGTTTATTCACGAAGACGACGTAAACGATATTGTGACCACCTTGACCTTTGATTCCTATGCGTGGGATTACAATGCGTTTAACATCACACCGGTAGGTGAACCAGTCTTGGCGCCAGATATGGCAGCCGCAGTGGATAAAAAAATTCTCCCGATTCAACCGTGGATGGCCAGACTCGCTTTCTGGTTCTTTTGGCATACCACTCGTGGCCGGATCCCGACTAGTCCAGGCTCATGGCGCTTCTACTCGTATCCTGTAGTTATGAGCGGAGTCAAACTTGCGCAGATCTATGACTGTAAATATACCTCCAAAGACGCCTTCGCCTACACCGACGGTCGGTATGAAGAATTTGTTCCAGCCGATCAAAAACGATCAAAGCAGGGTTGATTTTTATGAGTAAAATTGTAGAATCAACCACAGAAATCTTGCAGCGAAGGAGTGCGGCATGTACATAGACATCACTAAGTCAATCTTGGTTGAGAAAATTCGACATGAAATGAAAGTCGGTATCAGAATTACAGCTGGTGATCAGGTTGAGACACTGATACCAACTGATCAAAAGAAATCAGAACTGATAACCGCCTTAGCCAAAGGAATCGGTTTTGGTCATCATGTCAGTCTGCCTGGTTCCAAAGCATTTGAGGAGTGGTTACGTTCAACGACGAAGCAGCATCCGAATGATTCTCTAGACATCGAGCCACTGCTTGGGTTGTATATGTTCTGTCAAGAAGATCATTTCGACGGTGGGTCGACTCTGTTTCTGTGTGATTGTGAACCTGCTAGGCAGTTGCCAGCATGCGTCGAAGCGGATCCATTTCATCTACGGAAGAACCAGCCGCCAAGCTCTCCTTCGCCCGAAAGTAGGCAGCGAAAGCACACTCGGGCACACCTGCGGGGCAAGAAAAAATAGCACCACCCCCAAGCGCAAACAGCTGCGCCTGGGGGCTTTTTTATGCTACACTCCCACGCATGATAGTTGATGGAAAACAGATTGCGGCAGACATTCTTGACTCGGTAAAAGAGGCAGTTGATGCGTCTGGCCAAACCTTTACCATGACAGCGGTTACGTGCGCGCCTAATTTTGAGACCCAAAATTATTTGGGTATGAAAAAACGCCGCGCAGCCTTGGTTGGTATTTCGCTCAACGTAGTAGAGTTACCAGCTGACGCTACTACCAAGCAGGTAATCGAATGTGTCCAGACCGTTGCAGCGCAATCTGACGGAGTAGTCGTGCAATTACCACTACCAGACCATATTGATGTAGACGCAGTATTGCAGGCGGTACCACCGGAGAAAGACCCTGATGGTTTTGCGTATGGGGAAAAACGAGATCGCCTGTTACCGCCAGTGGTCGGGGCAATTGATGTCATCTCACATGTTCATAGTGTGGAGTGGAAAAATAAACGAGTAGTGATTCTCGGTAAAGGTAGGCTAGTTGGTTTGCCAGCCGCGCGCTACGCCCGCAAGCGGGGTGCTAAAGTACGTGTGTATGATGAAACTAACCTCGATCAGTCTTCACTGAAAACCGCAGATATTATTGTCAGTGGTATTGGACAACCAGCGTTTATTGCCACCGCTATGCTCAGTCAAGGAGTGGTTGTGTTTGATGCCGGGACGTCCGAAGATGGTGGGGTGTTGGTAGGGGATGCGCATGCCGATGTGGCAGAGGTAGCCGCCTTGGTGACCCCCGTTCCAGGTGGTATTGGTCCAATCACCATTGCGTATTTACTTAAAAACCTCATGTTACTCGCCCGTCAAAATAAATAAGAACCGCTTCCTAAACGCTAGTATTCATACATTTTAAGCAAATAGCCCTGATCTGGTTATGTAAATATGAAAAACGTGATATAAATACACACACAAATTATGTCTGAATCGAACGAACCAAAAGCCAGCACGCAGTCCTTTCTACGACTGTTTCGAGCGGCCATCGTATTAGTAGTTATCGGATGGATTGCGTGGGTGGTGTACACCCCGGTAATTGACCCTAATACAACCCATCCATTCAAATTAGGACTTGACCTCGCTGGTGGATCACACCTGGTCTATGAGGCCGACGTCTCAAAAGTGGATCCAACCGAAGTGTCAGAGTTGATGAACGTACTGCGGGACGTGATCGAACGTCGGGTAAACAGTTTAGGAGTTGAAGAAAATGTCGTCTACCTCGAACAAAGTAGCTTTGTCACCGATGAGCCGATCGAGCGCTTGGTGGTGGAGTTGCCTGGGGTGACCGATGTTAGTACAGCGGTTGCTGAAATTGGTAGCACGCCAACCTTGGAGTTTAAATTATATGACGCAGAGCTTGATGCTCAGCAGCAGGCGACTCTGAGCAGTCTTAATTCACTTGCTAGTTCAAGTACCGGTACCGGAACAGCAGAAATTGGTAATGTCCGAATTAATGGCGAGGCGGTAACCGATGAGCCGCCGTTTGTCGACACCGGACTGACTGGTCGGTATTTAGAATCAGCCGCGCTTGAGTTCGCTGGCGGTAGCGGCGGGCAGCTTTCAAATGAACCTTTGGTATCAGTGCGGTTCAACGCTGAAGGAGCTGATTTGTTTGAGGAAATTACCCGGGCAAACGTCGGGAATCAGCTCGGTATCTTTCTCGATGGTGAGCTGCTTTCAGCTCCAAATATTAATGAGCCAATCGCCGGTGGTACAGCTGTGATTTCTGGAGGCTTCACTCCAGACGAAGCACGAGATCTGGCCCAAAACCTTAACTTCGGTGCGCTTCCAGTGCCGATTGAACTGCAGAGCACCCAAACAATCGGCGCCTCTCTCGGTGAGGAGGTGCTCCAAAAAGGCGTTCGAGCCGGGATGATTGGGTTTGGCTTGGTGCTGGTATTTATGATGCTGTGGTACCGACTACCGGGACTAGTGGCTGGGGTAGCGCTTGTTTCGTACGTCACCATTATGTTGGCATTGTTCCAGTACATCCCAGTTACACTAACGGCCGCCGGGCTCGCTGGATTTATCCTGTCCCTGGGTATGGCAGTTGATGCCAACGTACTAGTGTTTGAACGTATGAAAGAAGAATATCGCGCTGGATCCAGTAGCCGAGCCGCCGCTCGTGATGGTTTTGCTCGAGCCTGGAGTGCGATTCGCGATGGTAATATCACTAGTTTGCTCTCAGCAATTATTCTCTTTTGGTTTGGCACCAGTCTCGTGAAGGGGTTTGCCCTGGTCTTTGGACTCGGTGTGATTGTCTCAATGTTTTCAGCGCTCGTGATAACTCGGACACTGCTCGTGACACTGCCTGAAGTCGAGAAGAAGTCAGACACGTTGTTGGCAAAATTATTCGGTAACGGCCTCAGTAAATAAGCGTATGAACGTCATCACAAACAGAAAAATATTCTTATCGATTGCGGCAGTAGTGGTTGCTGTATCGGTTGGAATCATTGCTACTTTTGGGCTCAAGATTGGTATCGACTTTACCGGGGGATCCCTCACCGAAGTTTCGTACGAGACCGCTCCAGAAAAGACAGCTGTCGAGCAGGCGGTAACCGGATTAGGGTATGAAGATTCATCGGTCCGGGAATCAACCGATGAGTCAGGAAACAGTGCCTTTCTCATCCGGACGCGGGATTTGTCTGAAGCCGAGCGGGTTGATCTCAGTGCCGCGGTTACCCAGCTGGGCACCGAAGGACAAATTAGCCGCTTTACCTCAATTGGTCCGGTGATTGGTCAAGAGCTCCGAGACAAAGCCGTCTGGGCAATTGGCGGGGTACTGCTAGTGATTATTTTATATGTAGCCTATGCCTTTGCGGGGATTGGAACACCAGTTCGTTCCTGGACCTACGGTGGCATTACCATTCTGGTTCTGATGCACGACATTCTGGTGCCGACCGCAGTCATGAGTTTGCTCGGACTATTCCTTGGCGCCGAGATTGACGTGCTGTTCGTGATGGCTTTACTGGCGGTACTTGGGTACTCGGTTAACGACACGATCGTTATCTTTGACCGGGTCCGCGAGCAGTTGGTTGCCAACCGAACCGAACATCGCGTCGAACGCGAAGAAGCCGGAGTCGTCATGGCAGATGTGACCTACACGCTTGATAAGCCGTATTCCGAACTGGTCGCCACTGCGGTATCGCAGTCACTGGCGCGTTCCATCAATACCTCGGTCACAACCATCGTGACCCTCGTCGCCCTGTACTTCATCGGTGGTGACATTACCCAGACCTTTGCGCTCGTGCTACTGGCTGGAGTAATTGCTGGTACTTATTCATCGATCTGTATTGCCAGCCCATTAGTGGTAGCGTACGCCAAATGGCGCGGGGTAGACGTTGATTCAGTTCAGACCACTAAGGTTATCTAAGTTCACCAATACGCTTTTTCATTATTTATGATTATCGGGATAACAGGGACAGACGGGGCAGGAAAAGGTGCTGTCGTTGAATATTTACAAACAAAAGGGTATACACACTACTCAGTACGATCGTTAATTGTTGCCGAGATTCAAAAGAGAGGACTAGTTGTACATCGCCCACATATGAAGTTAGTCGGTAATGCTATGCGTGCTGAGCATGGTGGAGCAGTCATGGTTCAAACTGCATCAGAAACAGCAAAAGAGGCAAGGGTGACAGACTTTGTAATTGAGTCAATCAGAACTGTGGAGGAGGTTCTACTGCTACACGAATATGAAGGCTTGCTGTTAGCCGTTGATGCAGACCAGCGTGTGCGATACGAACGCATTCGGGGCAGAGGTTCTGAGACTGACCAAATTACCTTTGACGAGTTTGTGGAACAGGATGATGCGGAATCAAAAAGTGAAAATACAGCAGAACAAAATAAAGGAGCAGTTATGCAAATGGCCGACCACACCATCATGAACGACGGAACGCTGCCAGAGCTACAAACAAAAATAGAAGCCTGGCTCAAAACCCTCCCCAACAACCCCTAAAAATAACTCGGTATCATATATGATACCGAGTTATTTTTTGGCCAGTTTGAACAACTCTTCGGTGAGAGAAAAAAGTAAAAAATGTCCTGGGTACCGTTGCTTCATCTGTTCGTACGAAAATGGTGATGTTGGTTGAGTCGAGCTGGTAGGGTTGTTTGTATCGTGAGCAGAAGCATATTCACTAAGTTCGCTCTCTAGCCAGTGTTTAATCCGAGTAAAGGTATTTGGACTGACTTGCATAAGCGCCATGACTTCACTACGAGTTTTACCCGCTGCAATAGCTTGGGCTATCAGTATTCGCCGCCCCAGTACTACTTTCTCTTTTCGGGTCAGAAGTGTAGCTAGTTGCTGACTGTTGTTTTCCACTGCTTGGGTATATGCCCGGCTGGCTAACTGATCAATTTTTTCTTGTGTAGTACTCATCTTGGTATCATACATGATACCGAGAAATGTGCTGGGCTGCAGATACTTGGTTGGTGGTGTAGTACTATGTGTTTGTGATTAGCTACTGTGTAAGACTGTTTGTAATAACCGTCAAGATTTTATTTTTTGTTGTGATTGCGGCTCTTTTGTTTGGTCTGTTGGTTTGGCTTTTACATTATTCATGTTCTGGATGGGGTAGGGAAATAAATTGGCTGCTAGCTATTATTGCTGCCGTTATTGTTGGACTATTGGGGACCAAATATGCCAATAGAATTCCAGTACTAGTGTGTTTGGTCGGTATCGTGCTGATATGTGTCACTGTAGCTGTCAGCCTATCAACCACAGCAGGCCGATCACAAAGTGTAAACGGATTAGTGTATGGCGATATCACTGTTATTCGAAGTTATGCAGAAATTTTTTACAATCAGAATCAACAGTTTTCATACGAAGGTGTATGCAAAGATGATCGAGTACAGTCGCTGTTAGAGTCAGCGTCTCAGCATAAGTTGAGAAAGCAAATTGGCGGTTGCCAAGGACTAATCTGGGTGTGGTTAGCTTCTCACACTGTAACGCCACCTCCAGATAGAACAGTGACAACTAATTGTCGAGCCACAGCTGATGCATACAAGGTGTACAGTGAGTTGCCTGAACTTTATGGTCCGGACTATCAGCAGCGATATTTTTGTGTCGACAGTACTGGGTTTGCTCAGTATGTAAACACGGTAAGTGCGGAGGCTTTCAGCTGCGAAACGCCTCATTTACCAGCTCCGGCTGATAAGGTAGGTGGGATAAATATAGGAGACATGACGTGTAAAGAAGATGGAGTCGAAATTGACTGTGATACGTATTTTCAAAATCAATACGACAAAGGTTTGATTGAGTATCAAACCGAAACGGAGTTACGGGAGTCTTATTAGAATAAGACAGTCATTATGAAATCAACGTCCCCACAAACTCTTCACCAGCAAGGTAGTCGGTCAGCGCCTCTGGTTTATTGCCGTTGATGATAGCTACCTCGATGTTTTGCGCGTCAGCTTCTTTGGCCGCGATTGGATCAAAGGGGGCTGACATGCCTGGGTCCCACTCAGATGGAATCAACGCCCGGAACTCAGCCCAAGAGCTGGTTTCAATTTTGGTGGCGTCAGGATTAGTTTTTGGATCAGCGGTGTACACGTAATCGATGTTAGACAAGTTGATGACCTTACTTGCACCAACCAGCTTTGCAATCTGCACAGCTCGTAAGTCGGTTGAACTGCCCGGTCGATACCCAGAAGCCACAATAACAGCTGGCTCGCCGGGGATATCTTGCACGTCATCTGGATTAGTGATCATCTCGGGGTGGGCAATATCGCGGAAGATAGTCCGTAATAAATGGCCGTTGAGCCTGGTAGCATGGATACCCATCCAGTCGAGGTCGTCTGAAGTGAGATCAGTGACAGCGGTCGCAGCGTCTTGGTAGTGGCGTGCAGTCCGGCCACCACCGGCAATTAAAATAAAACGACGCCCGTGATTGGTCGTCTGATCAGTAATAAACGTTTTTAGTTTTTGTAGAAAATCGGTATCAATCCCATCCGGTACGATGAGTGATCCGCCGACAGACATAATGATGGTTTCAGGTGTGGTCATACGATACATATGGTACACCGATACGATCAAAGTACAAAATATGCTATGCTATTTATATACTTACCTAGCAGACTATACACAATTATCATGTCACCTGAACTAAAACAAGCAGTTGAAGAACGAGTTAACCTTGGTCATACCAAAGAACAGATCGCCAGCGAGCTGCAAGCAGCGGGGTACGACAACGAATCAATCGAGACCATCTATGCCGCTGTCACCGAAGCTGACGCGGCTACCGCACAGACTGATCAAACCTTGCCGCGTAATCGCGATTTATTTAAAGCGGCCTGGAGCTTTATGATCAGTCGACTAGACCTAGTAGCTTTACTGGCCGTACCCACTGTCGCTCTTGGATTGCTCGAGTACCTGAACCCGGCCAACACAGTTGCCGGGTCACCATCAGCAGTTTTGCTGTACTTATTGGCTAGCGTCGGATTAGTTATATTTGCGGTCTTGATTCAGGTAGCGGTAATTTACATAGCTATCAAGCACGCCACTGGCGAGGTGGCGACAATAAAAGACGCTATTGTGTGGGCTCGCAGTAACTTCTTTAGTTGGATTTGGCTAGTGCTTCTTAGTGGCCTAGTTGTTATGGGTGGCTGGTTGCTGTTTATCATTCCTGGAATAATCGCCGCGGTATATATCGCCTTTTCTCAGTACGTCTTTGTTGATGAAGGAATCAGAGGAATCGCCGCACTACAACGCAGTCGACAGCTGGTGTATGGAAAGTTTGCCCCAGTGTTATGGAGATTGTTTGTCATGATGGTGTTTATGGTGGTGCTGTTTATTCCCGCTGCAATTCTTGCGGCTCTCTTGGCACCGACCGCGTCAGAAGATACTACTGCACTAGTAGTGGTTGTGCTTGAAGGTTTGGTTTCTGGTTTGGTTGGCGTACTTGTTGCATACTACATGACTACTCTCTACCAATCGCTTAAGGGTATGCCGTCGACTGCGGTTGCCCCAACTAGTTGGTACAAGGTATACGCTGGTGTTGGTGTGTTAGCCTTTATTTTAATTATCAGTCTGCCGATCATCTTTGTGTCCGCCATCGAAGAGTTTGGTGCATCAATGGAAGCCAAAGTTGCACCAACCCAGTTCCAACTCGAAGAATCTGCCATCCAAGCCGACATGCAAGCCGAGCTCGAAGCGTTCCAGCAAGAGTTCCAAGCTGAGTTTGAATCTAATTAATCAGACGCTTTGATGCGCAAGCCCCAGCGGTTAGCTTCACCTTCAATTCGATATTTGCGGGCCAGGGTGAATTGATAAAAAGAAAAAGCCGCAATCAGCAGTATTTTGGTAAAACGGTAATCAATCCAGAATTCTGGGGTGAGAAAAATTCGTACGTATTCGTTTGCGAAACCGGCCAACAGGAGTACTAAAAACCAGCGCTGAGAAAGCTTGCGCCATCCGGCCTCAGTAATGGCGAACGTCTTGTCGAACATGTGTTCGAGTAGGTGTTTTCTGCGCCAAAATCCAACAACAATCGCAGTCGCTAATCCCCAGAAATAGATAGTATCAGCCAAGATGACTGCATTGGGGTCGTTGAAATATAAAGTAACCGATGCGGTGACAAGCACCAGTGCGCCCGAGGCGAGCGGTATCACTGGTAGGTGTCGGTGGTATAGCCACGCAACGATTATGCTCAGTATGGTAGTAATCAGTAGCACCAAGACAGCTCCAGAAAAAGACAGTAGCTGACCTGCCACAAAAAAAGCCACCACTGGTGCAAATTCATAAAATATTTGGATCAAAGCCCCTGGTGTCATAGGGTGAATACTAGCATGCGTAGTAGTAAAAATAATACAACGATCTTATTCAACCGTTGAAAGTACTGTATGACGTAAGAATAATTACCTATAGCTAGCAAGATAGTGTGTCCAAAGTAAGGAATACCACCGGTGGTGCATGTCGAAATGTGCCTCACCAGCAGCACAAAGTCCAGGCCAGCAGTATCGTACGCTTCAACCGAAATAAATATGAACTTACAATGCTTGCAATTTTTATTGAGGTCTGTATAATGGCGCCACTGTCGATCGGAAGTAATCAATTGAAAGACAACTTTCAATAAGTACGTCCGAGCTGCGACAGCGTATTTTGATAATTGAATAGATACATTCGTACGTCCCATACGTGCGGATGTAGTATTAAATAAACAAATGCTCGAAGAGCATATTGTGAATTTACGTCTCAATTTTTTCTTCATAAAAAAATTGCTAGACGCAAAATTTGCAGTAGTCGCAAGACTTTGTAGGTTTAATGCATCACAGCAACAATGCGTATTGTTTCCACAACAATACGCAAACATTATAGGCAAGAGATATTTTCTTTTGTCTTATCCTTAGGGAAAATAGTTATTGAACGCGTGACAAAGAAGTACAATACGCGCACTATGTTCAATAACGCAGATACTCGAAACTTTTAGTTTCAGTACCTGTCTTAAATTAGAGTTTGATCCTAGCTCAGGATGAATGCTGGCGGCGTGGATGAGGCATGCAAGTCGAATGAGTTTAGACTCATGGCAGACGAGGTAGGAACACGTGGGTACGTACCCTAGAGTCAGGGATAACCCGGCGAAAGTCGGAACAATACTTGATAGTCCCTTCGGGGTAAAGATTTATCGCTCTAGGAACGGCCCGCGGTCTATCAGCTTGTTGGTAAGGTAACGGCTTACCAAGGCTACGACGGATAGGGGAGGTGAGAGCCTGACCCCCACCGATGGAACTGCGACACGGTCCATACTCCTACGGGAGGCTGCAGTCGAGAATCTTCCGCAATGGACGAAAGTCTGACGGAGCGACGCCGCGTGGTGGATGAAGCCCTTAGGGGCGTAAACACCTTTTATGAAGGAGGAATTTTATTGACGTTACTTCATGAATAAGGGGCTCCCAACTCTGTGCCAGCAGGAGCGGTAATACAGAGGCCCCAAGCATTATCCGGATTCACTGGGCGTAAAGGGTTCGTAGGCGGTGTTATTAGTCGGGTGTTAAATCCTGGGGCTCAACCTCAGATTCGCATTCGAAACGGTAACACTAGAAGAAGTGAGAGGTTAGCAGAACTCTCGGTGTAGGGGTGAAATCCGTTGATATCGAGGGGAATACCAAATGCGAAGGCAGCTAACTGGTACTTTCTTGACGCTGAGGAACGAAAGCATGGGTAGCAAACGGGATTAGATACCCCGGTAGTCCATGCCCTAAACGCTGTCTGTTGGTTTTTGGGGGAATCGACCCCCTCAGAGACGAAGTTAACACGTTAAACAGACCGCCTGGGTAGTACGAGCGCAAGCTTAAAACTCAAAGGAATAGACGGGGGCTCGCACAAGCGGTGGATCATGAGGCTTAATTCGTCGATAAGCGAAAAACCTTACCTAGGCTAGATATTATACTGCACGCTCCGGGAAACCGGAGAAGCCTTCGAGGGTGTATAACAGGTGATGCATGGCCGTCGTCAGTTCGTGCTTTGAAGTGTTCCCTTAAGTGGGGAAACGAACGCAACCCTCGTTGCCTGTTACAAGTGTCAGGCGAGACTGCCCCCTTACGGGGGAGGAAGGTGAGGATGACGCCAGGTCAGCATGTCCCTTGATGCCTAGGGCTGCACTCGTGATACAATGGGATATACAAAAGGACGCAATACAGCAATGTGGAGCAAATCCTGATAAAGTATTCCTCAGTTCGGATTGTGGGCTGCAACTCGCCCACATGAAGTCGGAATCGCTAGTAATCGTGAATCAGCATGTCACGGTGAATACGTTCCCGAGCCTTGTACTCACCGCCCGTCAAGTCAGGGGAGTCGGAAGTGCCCGAAGCATGTCCTTGCGGCATACTACGGTAAATTCGATAACAAGGACTAAGTCGTAACAAGGCACGGCTAGCGGAAGCTGGTCGTGGATTAATTCCAATTGGATACGTTGTCGTGTTCCTGGCAACAGGTTCACAATGACAGCTAATTGGTCGATATTGTGTATCTCGATCGAGTACACAATGAGCAATGATACTCAACACTCTGAAGTGGTATCAGACACTAGGGAAAGACCAGCCCAAAGGATAAGACAAAAGAGTGTGACTCTTTGTCGCTGTGTTCAATGAGTAAATGCCTGAAAGGCATATTACGAATGAATTATTTTTAAGGAGCGTAAGCAACTACAAAAATAGAAATACACTTGTTGTGAAATATCGTAGTTTTTGGCCTAAGCCAGGCCAAAAAATATCGATGCAATCTATTCAGTTTCAATATATGAAACAAAACAACTTCCAACGGAAGGTGTTTTGTTATACCAGATGATTAAACGCTTACGGGTCTATCGCCTCCCCAGCACTCAGTTGCGCTTCTGTCCCTAAGGCAGAGTACATTGACCCTTCTAACGCAGCCAACTCGTCAGGAGAGCTGCCAGGTATATAAATACCCCCTGTTGAGCTGGTTGATTCTGATTGATTTTGTATTTCCGTGTATACTTTGTCGGCGGCTTGTCTACGTTCTTCCAATGTGTAGTCTTGCGAGTTGAATATTTTGTTTATCTGATTGGCTGCAACCTCATTTCCCTGGCTGAACCCATAGAAATCAGTAATGATTTTCTGGGATGTCTCGACGTTGTCTTTGTAGTTCACAATGGTCTCGACGTACCCGTCTGTTGGTTCTATCTCTGCTACTGTACCTTGAGAGAGCTGTTGCTGGCCACTTGATACGAGCGCGTTATTCAGTGAGTCGGCGACTGCTTGGTATTCAGTGGGGGTAATAAAGCCAGCAGCTTCAAACGCCTTGGCTTTTTTCAGTCTTTCGATCGGAGTTTTGGTGTCGTCAGCCCCCACACTTTTTATCTGGGTGGTGAGAAAGTTATTTTGGACATCCGGGATAACATTATTCACCGAAGTTTCCGCTGGCTGTGCTATGTCAGTAAATACACTGTTCGTACTACCTGATTGAGTGTTACTACTATCGCCCCTAGTCGGATTTTCTGTACTGGTGGATCCTCCAAGCGGCTCGATACCTGCATAGAATCGCTCTGCGTTAATTTCTTCAATCATTCGACTTCTCGCAACAGCTAGTTCGTCTTGGTTCATCGCTTCGTTACTGCTTAGCAACATGTCAAACATTGCAATTCGATCTGGGTCTGCTGGTTGATTATAGATCTGTTCCACTAGCGCTAGAGCATCTACTTGGGCATTTCGATCTGGAGCGCCCCATATGTCATACAAGCGACGGCTACCTTCTGCGACGGTGTCCAGCAAGCCATTTTGGGTTTGACTGATTTCGGTGACTAGCGAATCAGGGAGGCGCTTTGCGCCAGAGCGTATAGTTTTCATGTCAAGCGGCTGTAAACCAGCGGCTGATCGTTCAGTGTTGAGGGTACCTACGTAGCTTGCGAGGTCTGATTCCGTGATATAGCCATTAGCCTCGAGTAATACCGCAGCTTTGGCTCGGTCTTCGGTGTTGGCGTTTGGGTCGGCTAGTACATCGACAGATTCTTGTATGACTGAATTAAGTCGACTGCCGTATTCCGTTGGGTCAAATGTACTAGCAAAATCTTCGATACCTTCTGCTACCCGGCCAGGGATAATAGGTATTTCAGGGGGACGGGTTGGGCTCGGTTTTTGTGGTTTCCCAGCTGATCCAATTAAGATGGGTAGGCGAGGCGAATCGCCAGGATTAGATTGCTCAACTTCAGGAAGTCGTTGAACAACTGCAGAATCTTGGCTGCCTCCACCCAAATTTCCTAAAGAAGTGTCGTCACCGACACCAGTCCCAAAATTTCCACCGACGTTCGCTCCACCATCCGTTTGTTTATAGGCTGTTGGTCCGCACTTATAGTCAAAACAAGTGTTGTCGCTCGTAGCATATTGATTTAACCCAAGCGAACTGGTGAGTAAAGCGGTAATACCCCAGAAAGTCATAACGAGCACAAAAGCCAGTACACCGTAGACGGCCAGCGAGCGTGCCTTCTCTTTAGTTTCTGGATTTGCACCTCCGACGACAAAAAACCTGATGGCATTGACGACAAAAAATAAAAACGCGATCCCTAACAGAAAGGGGATGACTATATTATTAACAAAAGTAACAAAGTTGATGACGTATTGTTCAAGTCCCATATACAAATAAGTATACCCCACCAATCCCCACCAAAACTTGATTGACTTATCATAAAAAAGGTGTTATAAATAAATTGGAATTGGCGAAATAACTTGCCAATGATCTCTATGAGGTAGAACACATGGTACAAGATAACAGTACGCGCAGCCAGCCCCAAAATGGGGGTCTTCCAAGCGGGGAAAACCCCCAGTGGGCTAACCTCGCTCGTACTCATGCCGAGCATCAGCGTCATTACAACTCGCTGCGAGCAATCGTCAAGCGACACGTAAGCCGCGAGCATGACTGGCGAGCATACATCGGAGTCATTGTGTTGCTCATCGTGTTTGCGCTATATTCTATCGCAACTTAGTTCCAGGCCGCGAGACAATACTTCTTGTCCCGCGGCCTTTTTACTTTTACTTTTAAACAAAATCTGCTATAGTTCTGGCCACGTTGGTAGAAACCGGCGTCCGCGCTTAGCTCAGTTGGCTAGAGCATTCGACTGATACTCGAAAGGCCCTAGGTTCGAATCCTAGAGCGCGGACGGCGGTTTTTATGTGGTCGCGCGAGCTGAAAAAAGCGTATAGCTTTTTTCCCGATCGCGCAGCGAATCATCGATGTTCACGAGATGATAGGGTTGGCTAGAGGGCCACAAGGGCCATTTCCATTTTTATATTCCCTCTGGTCATTAAAATTGGTCACACTCCTGACTCCTTACAGGGGCTGTACAGGTTGTCGCTGCTTACGCAGCTGGCAACCTCTTGCAAAAGCGCCCCGCGCTTTTGCACTCGAAAGGCCCTAGGTTGACCTAATTTCTAAGGAGATGAATGTCGACTATAGAAATGGAAATACTTTCGTGGTGCGAATCCTAGAGCGCGGACAAGGGGTTTTATATATCCACATCACGCCACCTGCTTATAGGTATTCTAGGTCACTCCTATACTTTGGACACTAATTATATGTTTTAATATTTCTATGGAAAATGTCTTCAAGCGAGCTTCTTGGCTCGAACTATTTTATGATGTGGCCTTTGTGGCGCTGATTGCGCAGCTGACGTACTTGGCCGCGTCAAATCATCAGACGGTCACCGATTACCTACACATGTTCATTGTGGGGTACAGTATTTTCGTCGCCTGGTGGTCGACCACCGCCAACCGTAACCTGCAACCAAGCGAAAGCACAGCCGACAAGCTCTTTGTGCAGCTGACTATGGTGGCAGTATTTGTCATGAGCCTCACCATGCCAGCAGTGTTTGCAGGTGAGTATGTAGGGTACTTTTTAGCTCTTGCCGGCGTCAGAGTCCTTCAGACCTTTTTGATCGGCCGGATGTACTACCTGCATCCCCAAACCAGACCTACAACGTATAACCTGTTACAAGGGGTACTAATTGCAGCCGGGTTATGGGTGGTTTCAGCGTTTACACTTGATCCGTACCATCTCGTCTTCGCGTTAGCCGCTTTGTCGATTGATATTTTGATTCCGTTAACACGCGGCAAAGGTAATACTCGTCGCTACCTCAATGTGTACCACTTGCACGAGCGGCTCGGCCTGTTTCTCATTCTGGTTATTGGTGAAAGTATGATTGTGGTCGCGTTGTCCAATACCGCTACCAGTTTAGGAATCCAACAGCTGGTCACGGTGTTTTCTGGTCTGGGTATGATGGTCGCGCTCTGGTGGCTGTATTATGAGCATAACGATCGTTTGGCAGACGTCCGCCCCAACAACTTATTTGTGTTTCTGCATGCTCACGGGATTCTTTTTCTCAGTATCATAGGTGTATCGGTGGGTTATCGGTTAC
>Ga0307959_1000411_pt1 | contig 22677 bp, 18 predicted proteins | sample OrgLakmetagen494_FD_201813 | JGI IMG/M metagenome (GOLD analysis project Ga0307959, IMG submission 201813) | Saline water microbial communities from Organic Lake, Antarctica - #494 | ecosystem: Environmental > Aquatic > Non-marine Saline and Alkaline > Saline | place: Antarctica: Organic Lake...
ACGAGGTAAAGGATGACGAAACCCTGGATAAAGGTACTGGAAAAAGTTCAGCTCTTTGAAAGAGCCCACTCTCCGAATGAATCCAACACTGAATCAAGTGGTTTCAAAATCAATTTTACCGAGTGTAAGACGCGTATAATGATATAATTAATATACGGAGTTTTTTTCTGGTTTGTTCCCGAGATCGCGTAGATGAACGATATAGCCCGTCGTCCATTTAAATACGAAACCACGCGTGGAAAACCGTCCTCGTGTATAAAGAATTCTTATCGTGTGAACAAAACAAAACAACATGGAGGCATATAGAAATCTCTTGATTCATTTGTTTCACTGCTCTCGCATACCGGACAGACTCAACGAGGACGAATTCGTCCGCTTGTTGACCACCGCCGTCGAAAGAGGACAACATGCGGTGTTTAGCGCCGATACGTGGAAAGAGCAAGTGATTTTGACGTCTGGACTTCAGTGGCCGGAGGAAGACGTGCACGACGGCTTCGGCTCTTCCATGCGGTCCTTATACATATCTCCCGTCCTCCTCGCATGTGCGGCAGGTTTTTCCCGAGCCGTGCATCTTTGTGTGTCACGCGCCCCTTCTCATGAGACGGACAAACATCACAAAGAAATGTACGAGGACGCTCTGTACGCCCTCGCCACCAAAGGCCATACTGATCTGTTTCGCGATGTGTGGGCCGCCGTTCCCGACACTTGGCGTATTGACGCTGATGTCGTGCACATGATCGTCTTGCGTGCTGCAGGTCGAGGACACGTCGACATAATGCGCGACGTAGTGACACGTTACATCTCGTCGATGAGCTATCACGAAGAAAAAAGGCGCATGGTGATCGACACGGCGGCTTTTTCAGCGGCCCATAACGGCGAGATCGAAGCGTTGCGCGTCATGCTTCAGGAGTTCGACGCCGTCCGCGTCGAAGAACACGCGATCGCTGAAGATGCTCCCTCACCATTGAGCGAGTACGACATGATGGAAATCATGGCGTTGGGACACGCAGACGCGGTGCGTCTCCTCCTGGACCTACGCCCCGGACTGTTCACCGCGAAGTCGATATGTGCCAATGATTACGGGGACATTCAAGTCGTGACGAATGTCGCCGCGGAGTTGGGGTGCGTGGATTTGGTGAGCGAATTCGCCAAATTGTGGGATGACTACGGTGACTGTGACGCAGATTGCGATAATATCACTCATCTCATGCAATGTTGGAAAGACGAGGCGTGCGACGTCGCATGCAAACACGGACGACATGAAGTCGTGGCTCATCTCGAAGCGCAAGGATCGACACGTCGTCACGAGGTCGCCTCGACGCCTTCTGTAATCGTCACGAGCTACGAATCTGATTGTCACTCTTTTGCGTTCGAAACCATATACGTCAAAAGGTGCCACGCCGTTCGTCCGTGAGTCGATCAATTTCTTCCATCGATACAGTAATTACTCTTCGTTATATTGTTCAAAGTTACCTTCTTCTTCGTTGTCATCGTCCTGATCTTCGTCCTGAATACCCTCACCGTCACGGTGGAACGTTTGTTCAGGGTCGATCCTCTCTACGGTCGCCGGGGGTGTTTCTCTCGTCATACTATCGTCTTCTAAAAACGTCGCCTCGTCCGAGGTCCCCACGGCCTCGCTGAGGATGGAGCGCCCGCGGCGTCTGTCATCCAGGAAAGACGCTAGCATGTGCTCATCGAAGTTGGCGATCTTCTTATACATACGCAGGGACTCGAGCTCGTCTTCCGTCATCTGCCCGTAGATGTCGATCTTCTTCTTCTTCTCCGCCTCTCTCTGCTTGCTGATGGCGTCCTCGAAGTCGATGTCGTTACTCGAAAACCGGTGTCTGGCCCGAAGGTCACTCACCATCGCGGACACCATGAGAGTACCGATATCTGACGCCCCCCCTTCCATCGAATTGACGAGCCTCGACGCGGCGTGCGCGAAAGAATGTCCGAGCACTACACAAGCGATCCATCCGGGTAAGCGAGATGATACATTATCGTCGTCTTCAGACCACACACTTGTGACGACAAGGTCCGGGACGGACGTGTATCCCGGGATAATATCGTTCACAAAAACGCCACGCACTTTCTGAATGAGGCTGGGCGGATCCAGGCGGGAGATCGCGTACCTGACGTCGTGATAAGGATCGACGGCGGAGGAGCTCGCCGTCGATGGCGTATGTGACTGATTCCGGGTAAGGTGAACGGTCTCGTTCAGGGCCACCCGCATCCCGTTTCGAATAAAATTCGCCAACACAGACGCCGACTCTTTCTGTATCCACGCGTCTTTGGAAGAAGTGTCGATAACGTCGTGCCAGACGGACTCCGCGTAGATGCTGCTGTTGCCGTCGTTCTCTTTCTCTTTCGCCTTTTGTTCCGGAGTCACCGCAGATCTCCATAGCTCCTGCGTCCGTCGCAGCACGTCGCTCGCTGCTTTTTCGACGCCATCTTCGTTATCAGGTTTTTTGAGGGCGGACAGAAGAGTCGTTATCGTAGAGTCGCCCTGGACGCCCGGGTTGGAAGCCAGGTATTTGGACAGCAAGGCTGCGGCGCTTCCGTCGTTTCCATCATCCTCCTCACTCGTATACTTTTCAGATGGCATAGATTTCGTCGCCAAGATGTCAACATCGTTTTCTGATAGACGCAAACTGGCGACCTCCAACTTGTTGGGGTACGTTGAAAAATTTTCGACGGTCCTCCTGTGCAGGTGGGACGGGCGTTCCGATGCTCCCGCTCGCACGAGCTCTTGCTCCCTCTGTTTTTTGAACTCTTCTACGATGGCTTTCATCTGCGGATCCGCAAACTCGTAGTAATATTTGAAGTGGTTCATGTCGTCGTCGACACGCGACACGCAGCAAGCCCCGGCGCTGCCTCTTTTGATTAAGGTTGAAGATGCAGCGCCCTGCTTCTGATTATGCCGTTGGCCTCGTTTTCGGAGAGTCTCAGAGCTTTCGTCTCCTTCTTTTCGACTTCCTTGTGTGTTTACAAAAGCGTTTATTCTTTGGACGAGTTCAGCTGACACGGTCTGGGCGGTCGAACTCACAGATGACGGTGTCGAACTCAGAGAGGACGGTCGGGGACGGAAATTGGGCCAAACTCGTGTCGCCACCTTGTTATTGTTGACATCATCGAGGGGTGCCGAGACATCGAGTCTTCGACGAGAATTCACGTCGATGCGCGGCGTGGCGGCAGTGATCTTTTCCAACATCCCCTCGATCACGCGCACCTCCTCGCGAAAGGCCTCCTCGGTTATCGCAAACCCCGCACCTTTTTTTCCGACACTCTCATGTTCGCCCCCGGGTATGTTCTCGTTCTCCGCTATGATGGCGTTCACCGCCTGCAAGATACGGGAGGTCAATTGTGAGAGGGCGGTGTTTGCCTTTTGGGTCGCATCTGAACGCGAATCCCGGATGAGCACGAACACTATGGCGGCGGAGGTGAGTGTTTCTCGTCGAGCGTGGTCCGTGTACACCTGAGATCGTACGCGTTCGATGAGTTTGCTCTCAAAGGCGTCGTAATCCTCTGCCGCCTTGGGCGAACGTCGCATCAGCTCCTCCCTCCGAGAGCGTACCAGACGCGCCTGACGCTGTGCCTCCGTGGCAGGGCGCTCCGGCGGGTTCCGCAACTTGGATATCGCATCCAGGCGAGCGGACACCTTCGCCACGCCTCCGTCAAAGGTATCGACCACGGTTTTGGACGAGTCTAATGCGTCCGCGACTCGGACGATTAACGGGATGGATTTCATGTTTACTTCGCCGTCACCGCGTTTCGCTTCGGCCGCAAGCAAGAGCACGTCATGTGAGGAAGTCACGGTCGTATTCGTAGGAGGCTTGGACATCAAGGGTGCGTAATGGGAGCGATCTTCAAAGGTCATGACCATCGAAGGCATGGCCCTCCTGGCGAGTTGGGCTCCGTCGACGACTTCCTCCGAGTGGTCCTTCCACCACGCGTCCGCCGCCATTTGCGGCCACGCCAACAGGGGTGTTTTCCTTTGAAATAGGGCTTCTCTCTCGGCTGTTGAAATCGCATCGTCCAAAACGCGTAACGCACTATCGTGGTCAAACCCCGCCATACCTTTCAGGGCAAGGCTCTCGCGTTCTAAAAGGGCCGTCCGTGCGGCGGAACGCGCCGCCTCTATACACTCCGGGGTGCTCTGGTACAGCCTGTCCACCACGAGCCCCCTACCATAGTCCCCTATATCGACCACGGAATACATGAACGCCGAAAACGGGCTGGTACCCGCCTCCAACACGCGCGCGCACTCAGCCTCTGATGTGACGAGGTCACCCTCATTACCTTCTTCGGCGAATTTGAAGCCCATGTGTGCCGAGGATATAATTGACCGTCGAGGGCACGCCAAGAGAGGGCGGTCTTTACATTCTGGAGACTCGAGCGCGTCATCGTAAAACTCGGCTTCCTCCGTTTCTCCGACGCCTCCACCTACCCTCCTCTTCTTTCTACGATCGGTGGTCGACTCCGATTTGGCACGCGCCCTTTTCCCGCCTTTTTCGACGGTCAGGGAGGCGGCGATCGACTTTAGTCGCGCCATCCTCTCCCGCATCAGCAGCAACATCAGCACCCTGCCCCGGTCCACCGTGTTATGTATGTACAACGCCGAATTTGCGGGTCCGTCAGATTCACGAATGCTATCATATGTGAGGCGATCGAAGCGATGTGCGTAAGCGGAAATCACCGTGGCAGTAAGGATATCATCGTTTATAAGCGGTGCGGGTCGGCCGTCCACGTCGCCCCCCTTCGACACCTTCATTTTCCTTTTGCCTCTTTTCTTTTCTTTCTTTTCTTCCATTTCCGTTTCTTCGATGAGGGTAACACCAGCGCCGGTTTTGTCGGCCACCCTTGATGATACGTTTTGAGCGATCACGGAGAGCAGGACCCTCGCGTCCGCCCGCGTCAAGACCTTGGTGATGGGATATCGAACGAGATCATCCGCGCGACGCATGTTCAACAGCGTCGACCGTCGAGTAGAGTCTACGAAAGCTACTCTATCAGACGCAGTGGGTTGGAACGATGAAATGAGGTCATTCCAACCTTTGAGAGAATATATGTCGTTTGCGTGCTTTCCAGAATTGTCAATAGTGTAAACGATTACTATATCGTCGATCATTTTATCGTCTAAAAGAACTCCCGGGTGAAACTCGAACAATGTATCGATCTTTTTGGCCGACGTGCCGTATACGAACCATCTGTATCCAAAGGCGGTGGGTACTTCGTACGTTTTAGATGAATGTGTCTCGATCACCAACACGCGCGTGCCCTCTACGTTATTTCCCTCGGATCGAATTTTTCCTAAGACGGGAACATCCGAAGGGTCCAGTCCTTCTTCGAGGAGAACTTCGCCCGGAGGATATACCCGGACGTTGTCTCCTGGTTTCAGATCGGACACTGAACGAGCGTACGCCCCTGCGTCGAATAGCACCCGCGTCCTGGAAGGCATGCCGTACGGATCAGTCAATAGAAGCCCGCCGTTGCGGTGCACCCCGTCGCCCCGGAAGACCTGCGACCTTCGCATCGTCGAATCCTCCTGGTGAACGTAGTTTCGAGTCATTCGACCCAACAGCCGGATGGTGGCGCAGTGGTCCTTCCTGTTATTTTCCGTGACCTCCGCCTCCGCCTGTGCCGTGGGATCGTTCAACACGTAAGCGTCCGTATCTTCGTCCTCCAATACAGCCATCCTCGACTGGAAGAATGGGGGATTGCCGTCATAGGCAGCCGCAGTCGCGTCATCTTCGTAAGGGTTCCACAGCTCCCAGAGAAGGGCATTCGCTTCGTCATGCGTCAGGGAGGTGTCGTACATGAGGCGATCGACGGCGGTCATGAAAGCGCCTTCTGGGTCGGACACCTTAACGGACACATTCACGACCGGTTGAGCGACAGCAGGGGGTTCCGAGGTCACGGAGTGGCGGACGCTACCTCGCTTCAGGTCGGATATGGCGTCGTGTTTATCGTCGCGGTACGCGTTATCGAGCAGCGCCCCCTTTATGAGTTCCGCATAATCGGACGCCTCTCTTCGAATGTGTGGAAGGTCCCCTGTGCCGTCGAGCAGGGCCATCGTCATACCGCGCACCTGGTGCTCCTTGTATGCCAAGGGGTCCACGTCTTCGATGAGGACATCTATGCGGTCGTCCTCCAGAAACTCGATCCCGGAAGGGTTTTCTGACGGCGGCATTCTCTATTAATAGTCGACTTCATTTTTTTTGGACGAAGTCATCGTACCATACATAAGGACATTCCGCCTTACACCTGGAACCACAACGAACTACGCAGGATGAGCGAAAACGAGGAACCGCAACGTCCCACCGCCATGAACGGATACGGAGACGGAGACGGAAACGAGGACGGCCCTGAAACTGTTCCTGATGCCGAGGAAAAACGTTCGTCAATCGCGGACGCGTTCGAGCAGATGATGATGCAGCGTATCATGGACGAGCGAAATGCAGACGAAAAGCGTCGCGCGGAGGAAGAAGAAAACGGTAAAAACGCCGAACAACAAGCCAAGATCCTGCACGACCTCATTCTAGAGTACTACCTGAATCTCTACGCCGACGTCGAAATCTACGACGGATCTGACGAACGACACGAAGAAGGAGAACAGGTTACGGAGGCGGAAATGGAATCATCAGAAGCGCCCCCTCCTCCTCCTCCTCCTCATCTATCGGAACCCCCCGTCACCGCTTCTGCTGTATCTGCAGACTCTACAGAAAAAGAGGAGAATGATAACGAAGCTCCTTTGGACTCATTATCGGAGACGAATAATCATAACGCCGCCCCTGATGCACCGACAGAAGATGATGATGTAGGCGTGTTGGTGAAGCTGATTCGAGCGATAAGGAAGGTGGTGCTCGTGATCAAGACATTGCTTACGTCCGGCGATACCGCGAACCGGGTTGCTCCTGCTTCTGTGTACGTCGACGAGGATGGAGGAGGAAAAGATGTTACGCCGGCTGTCGACAACAAAGATGCAGAGCAACACGCCCCGTCGACACGGGATGACGGAGGTGGTGCCCAAGAGGGAGAGGATGAGGCTCGAGAGATCGAAGACGACCTTCCTCTTCCCGTCGCGCCGCCGCCTAAGCAGCGCACCCTGGACGATATATCAGATGACATATTTGAGAGATACATCGAGAACCACATGACGGTCTCCACGTTCCAAACGTTGGTGCACGAATTCATCGAATCCCCTCGAGCCCAAAACAATCTGGACGAAGATGAATTACATGATCTCGAAGACAGGCTGATGAGCGTCGTCAGAAACTTCGGAAGCACTAAGAACAACTTTTCCAAGGACACGGGCGGCATCAGCGCCGAGGGAAAAATGTATTGCGAGGATTCCGCCGTGCCTCGCGTCGATGACACGGACCTCAAATACGCGGCGGCGTTGTTTCACTTCGGATCTTAAAAAATGTTTCGAGATGGGGTGTAATTATATTCGCACCGGTACTATAATATGCATGATGTTCGCATCGTCCACCGAAGATCCTGGCGATACTATCGGCACTTTCACGCTGACTTTTATCATACTGGTATTCACTTCCGCCGTGCTAGCTGGATTGATCACTATCGGATACTTATTTCAAAAGTATCGTCGAAATACTGTAAAAGAAGTCGAAAAAAAAGAGGCTTTCCTGATTGCCAATCGTACATCTGATTCAGAAGAGAAGAAGAAGAGAGGGTGAATGGATGAGATCGAAAAGTGATCGTTTTTTGAACTCAGGTAAACAAAATTTCGTCAATTGCTTCAGTTTAGAATATCGTACGCTTTTATACAGACGAATACAGGGAGTATAGAGAGTGCAAGTGGTAGCGTCAACGCAATTCCAATACCCATTCCAACACCCACGATCAACTTACGTATGATCGCGCGTATACGTACATCCAGGGGCACTGTCATCCCGTATTTTTCGCTCAACATGCGGGGTATTTTTCGAGCACCGTATTCCTCGTAACAGGATTCAAGCTCGTTCAGTTTTGGGAGACCCGTCCCCAACTCTCGCGACATCCAAATGAATAGGTCGATGTCGTCACGGCGCATTGTTTCCATGAACAGAAACATCTCATTGACCGCGATTCGCGGCTGTATGTCGGCATGATCGGTGTTTTTAATCATGTGCGTGATCGCGAGCCGCTTGTGTGTGATGGCCATGCCGAAAGCAAACATGAAAAACAGTGTGTGCATCTCCGGTCGGATGCGGTCCACCGCTGCATCGAGGATGACCCGGTACGCGACCGCGTCGTCCCCGCGTTTGACAATCTCCAACATGAACGCGTTGAAAATGCTGATGGTGCATCTAAATATCGTGTCAAAGTCGTCAGACTGTACAAGAGCACAGAGGGAACGTAAAACGTCCACGTCTATGCACCGGTCATGACGAATCAAGGCCGCTATCGCTATTTCAACGTCTCCGGCGTGGCTCGCTAATACGACGTCCGTGCGAAAGCGGGCGTCGCGTGTCCATTCGGAGTACACTGACCGGGATGCGCACACGAATTTGATAATGTTCTTGATCGACGACCCTTTACGGTGAGAACCGGCATCCGCGGCGAACGACATGATCAGTTTACACATGTCGATCGGAACGTACGTCCCGTTTTCGGTCTCCATCGGTCACCGTGTCACCTATGACGCAGTTTGTTCCTTTTATGTCTAAGCAGCACCCGAGTGTAACCGTGTATATATCGAGAAAATGACGTTCTTTCTTGAGTGATGATGTTACAAGCTTCGCGTGAACAGGACCGTGTCCCACGGGACGGGGACATTGCTGATTTTCGTCTTGGAATCCGGAGACAGCACGGCATCCTTCTCCTTATCGCCGCCACGGAGAGAACGTTGCAGTATCATCTCGTACGAGCCTGCCCCGGGAACGCCGTCTCTCTGACGCTCTTCGGCGTTAAAATACGCTTCCCCGTAGAGATCGGCGAGGTGGACGTCCAATGCGTCGAACACGCGATCTACGGTGTCGTGTCGTGAAAATGCGCGAGCGAATCGATGACCATCAGGAAGGCGCACCGCGATACGTCCACCGCCATCCTTTTTCTTGCGGTCCCATTCACCGACTCGCTTGCGTTTCTTCTGTATCAGGTCCCTTAACGACTTTTCAGCTTTGCGTTCGTCCATTGTAGCTTTGCGTTCATTTTCTTCGTTATGACGACGCTGTTCATCACGTTCGGCGTCTAGACGCGAAGCTTCTGCGAAAGCGTCGTCCTGTTCTTGACGCAGTGCACGAGACGCTTCTAGCCTTCTTACGGCATCAGGTAATAAATGTTCGTTCCTGGCATCGTTAGTATAATCGTTGAAATGGTCGTCATCGAAGTACATCGAAATGGCACGGCTCGTGGCGGTAACGAAATCGATGTCCGTACGGTTAACAAACCGGTCTATGTAACGGTCGATATGTTCGACGTTTTCACGAGGAATCGATGTGGAGGCGCAGAAGGCGTCTACCATGGCACCTCGATCGTGACGATCGGTATTCAGTGCGACATCGCCATTCTCCGTGCCAGACATGGTCAATGAACAGGACGGGCGGTCTTCCTGTGGTTCGTTTGGTGACCTTGGGGGTGACCTTTACTTTATACCGGCCATCATGTAGGTCTCAAACGTGCCCCCGACCTTTCCGTATCCACGGGTGGGTGGGTAGTAAGTCGTTAGATATAAACCCAATATATTGAGAAGTTACCGTAGTCTGTCTTCGAACAATTCTTTATTTCTTCGTCGTATCTCTTTCTTGAAGTCGTATTTCACATCGTTTACGACGTGGCAAATGCAGCTAATGATCGAGTATATTGTATCTCTGGAGCCTGTTCACAGATCGACAGAGAACTTCATCTCGTACATGTGACCTCGTAAATTTTATGACTTTTTTGTATCGTGTTTACGTTCAAACTGACATACGAATCGTTTTACCTGATCGAGTGAATCGTGAAGATGTTTCTTTACCTCGTGTTCGATCCTATAAATGGCAAAAAAGAGGTCCAACTCCTTATAATGAATATAAGCTGTGATCCTTCATGATTGATAAAAAATTGGAGGATCCTATTTCACCGACTTGTTCACTCCCAAAAGTATAAACTTCAACACCGACGAGCGATGTCTTCAGCAGGAGGAGACTCTGGGGGTGAAGCGAACCCGCCTCGTACTGACCTGGACCTTATACACCAATGGTTCGCGTTTCTCACGCCGCACCGTCCACGAGCGCTGGATGATGTCGGTCATTTGATAGGATACCGCGTACCCGGGAGAGAACAAATGTACGTGTCGACATACCCAGACGGCATTTTGCACATGATGGCAATGACCCTGTTTGAGGAGAACAACGACAACACAAGAGGCAACATCATAGACGCCTTGACACGTGCACCCTCGTTCTTTGAAACTCCCGGTTTTTTGACAAAATTGATCGACGTGGCGTTCCAGCAAGACGTATCTTCATCCGCCGTTCAACACACGAGTCCATCTGTACAACGACAAGAAGGGAGGAATAATGACGTATTGCCAGACGTCACGGGCCCAGTGGAAGATGTCTTAAACCGTAACAATCACGCTCACCAAGAGAAGACACGGCAGAAGTCTGGTTCAGAATCGGCAAAGAAAGGAGGAAGACCCCTTGATAACGTGAGAGGGCGTCCACCGTTACAAAATTCGTCGTCGAGACATTTGTCACCTTCGAGGCCGAGACCACCCTCGGTGTCTAATTCGGGGCAAGAGTTTCCCCCACGTAAAGTCAGAGGGCATGCACCGTCACAAAACCCGTCAGAACCTTCGCATTCAGGACCTTCGTATTCAGGATCTTCGTCATCAGGATCTTCGTATTCAGGACCTTCGTCATCAGGACCTTCGTCATCAGGATCTTCGTCATCAGGATCTTCGTCATCAGGATCTTCGTCATCAGGATCTTCGTCATCAGGATCTTCGTCATCAGGATCTTCGTCATCAGGATCCTACGTTTGTAACGAAGACGCACCTTGCAATCTGGACGCTTCGGGCATTTTGGACGTCATAACGCTGACCAGACCGTCTCAAATCGACGTCGCGTTAAGTGTGTTTCGACGCCGATTGTGTGGTTTGTATGAGATTCGCAGGGCCAACAATGACACATATTTTGTCAAAGACGTCGTCTACGTAAAGAACGCCGTCGAAGTCATTAACGATAACGGCGAGACAGAAATCGAAATTTCGGTGTATAGCACAATGGTTCGAAATGATCGTGTCGTGCGCATCAAAGAGGATCGTTCGACCGTTCTGTTACGACATGCGGAAGATGACATTAACCCACCTGGTCGTGTTATCACGACGGCGTGTTTCGAACGCGATGATGCGAGGTTTCCCTTGCCGTTCAACGCGATTCCCCCCCTCGGCATGACAGCGCGTTTTGAAGATCGTTATCAGATTGTGTTTGATACGCGCGCCGCTCTAACGTTTTGCGACCCGTATTTCGACGTCATCGACGTGTCTCTTACGGACGCGATGAGACTGACGACATGGTTTATCAAAAAAGCGTACCCGTCCTTCAAAGTTGCGATGGGTCGCGGACAGCGCGACGTGGCGTTCGATGAAGTCAGACAGAAGTTCATAGATCGAAATATCAACGTCGAAGACATGAGCGCAAGTTTATTGACCCGGGCTTTGTCGACGGACTCTTTCGAAATTGGCACGGGGGAGGAGGAGCACAGCAACGTGCGTCTCTGTGATTCGACGATGCGTTGGATAGCTTTTCACGACTCCATCGACGAACCCGGACGTGTAGATGTCCTAACAGCCGTGTTCAAAGTAAGATGGGGCAACGGATACGTGCTGTGCATGTCTTCCTTGGACAAGTTCAGGGCTCGAACTCCTGATGATTCTACCACAAACGTATTATCACCCGCCGCCAAGAAAGCATTGCTGCATTTCGTGCGTTCACCCTTGAACACTACCCACCCGCCTCCTCCTCCTCCTCCTCCTCGACCCCACGGTGGAAATGTAATTTTCACCAAGACATTCGAAATAAAGCCGTTTCTCACCTCTTACATCGCCCCCCCCAGCTCCGTCGACATAGAGGCGTTGAGGGTACGGATTCTGATCATGATGACCCTAACTCACCCAGACACAGTGCGGGGCGTGGATATAAGGCTGATAGAATTGACGGCAAAGTGGAGTCAGGCGCCCTTGTGGAATCTGAGGATAGACGTGTCGATGTCGGTCGATCTGGAAGACGCGCAGTGTTACAGAATAAGACAGATGATATACAGGTGTATGCGGTTGTCATCAGGTCGTAATTTCAGCATCGACTTGAACAGAAGAAATCAGTAAGAAGATGAACTATAATCGACCTATTTTTTTTGTCTGCGTGGCCACCGCGTTTTTCTCGTTATCTACACGAAACGCATTTACTTTTACTTTTTGGGGCATGTAAAGAGGTTCATCGAGGGAGTGAGCGGTGTCTCCGGGTATGACGCGAATTGGCAGGGCTTCAAATGACGAAGGCTGGTGTCTACCTTGGGATGGCACGTGGGCTTGATGTACTCCTTGCCCTGAACATATCCGTCATCCCGAGGGAGGAATTTGTACTGCGGGCAGTGCGTGAGGGGGCGGTTTTGGTTGCGCAGATCGTTCTCCAGATCCACCATATTGCCCGAGATGTGACTGACGGCGGTGCCTCCTACTATGCCGATCTCCGGGCGGCATTTGTTGCAGTGCTCGAACTTCATGGGGTCGAGTGTGTAAGACAGAGGGGAAACGCTCTGGTTCAGCTCTTGTACGTAAGCGCACGTGTCATATATGGAACGGTTCATCGAAGAGGTGGATGGGAGCACTCGGTGTGGCGATGCTTATCGACACTATCTGTATATACACTACTGTTTAGAAAATTTCACACTCGAAAAACAAAAAACGCCGAACGTTCAGGAATATGCATGTGTGTTTCATCAACACACGCCATCTGAATTGTCGTGAAAATAAATATGATGAGGTTAGTATAGGTTTGTCGTCCAAAATAATCATACATGGCTTCAACAACGGGAAGAAGCGTGGACAAAGGAGACGTAGAGGCGCCGACCTCTTCCTCTACCTCCGCGCATAGATCATCCGTCATGCCGAGAAACATCATGGACAAGTACCGCCCGGCCTCGAGAGTAAGCGTGTTCGACACGAATAGGTGGGACACTCGAGTGATACTGGCCAAACTGGCGGCCTTGATCTCCGTGTTCCTGGTGGAGTATGTGTTCACGGAGGCCATGGCCTTGACGTTGGTTACGATAATATTAGTAATCATAATCGGCGTTATAGTGTACTACTCCATCGCCTCGATCGCCTCGTAAAGGAAGTCGTCGAGAGTTGTCCATCAATCAAATGTCTCAAAATTCGTGTCAAACGCGTTGGCGCCTTTCAGACCTCCCCCGCCGAGGCCTCCGTCTGCCTCAGACTCGAATAACTTACCGCCATTCATCTGACCCTCGTTGGGATATTTTCTTAATACACACTGTGACGTATCGTTGCCCAGCAGGGGATTGGTTTTTATCCGAGGCGTCATTTCCGTAGGGGCAGTCGCCATATGTCTCCGTTGATGTTGTTGTTGTTGTTGCGGCTGGTAATATCGCTGTGTATGCTGCGGATATTTTCCGATCGTCATAGGAACCGCGGCGCAATTGCCTCCTCCTACGCCGTCAGTGGTCGTACCCGCCATGATCGACCCGGCTTCCGGCATGCGTGACACGCCGCGGTGAGCGTCCCATGACGCAGAGAGCTCGGGCGTGGTCGATGCGCCTAATATGATATCGTCCCTGTCATCTGTTATATCATCTCCTTCGAGCACGTACCTCAACATGTCGTCTTCGTCTGAACTCTTGTGGAGAGCTGCGACGGCACTGTCGATGGCCGCACTCTTTTTAAATGGATACTCTGATAGATCATCTTCGTTTTCATCATACGCGGTGTTTGGGTTGTTTGGGTCGATACCGCCCACGGCTCTTTCACCGAACGAAGAAGCCGGCACAGTCGCATTAACCGACGCGGAGGAAGGGGACGATGACGTCGGGAGGCGCCCACCACGTTGTTCCCTTTCGAAGATGGCGATTTTGAGCAGGACGTGCGCGATGGTGATGATCATGAAAAAGAGAATCACGTTCTTAAACGCGAACGACACCATTATCTTCTCTTCGAGCGAGCAAGAGCGTTCTGTCCATTATACTCTTCCGTATAAAATTTTAGTAGCCGACGCATTCATTTTTCGTGCGCTGGTATAAAGCTCTCTGCCCTAGAGAGAGTGATGGATTCTCTCTCTAACACGCCTATAAAGATATAAACATAGCGATGGATTCCCGCCGTTCTCGTCCGGAACTTATCGGTAGGAGGGGAGCGAAAAAGGGGGAGGCATCTCAACGTCCGAATGTGACGGTGAGCGACACCCGGTTATCTCTACAGGGCTATTCCATGCCTTTGGCAGGAATGTCCGACGAATTGGTACGGGAGGTGAAGGCGGAGCTGACCGTGACTCCTGTATCGATGTCAGCGAAAACGTACGGTGCGAAACCGCCCTCTTTCGAGCTGTGGAGGGTCGGGCCTACGAGGATGTACGTGCCCAAGTGCTACGGACTGGCCAAATTCGGAACGGAAGGCCTGCGGGACAGCGTGAAAGACGGCTCTCCGTTTCCGAAGGCCCTCAAATTCGCGGGATCACTTCGCCAGGAGCAGCTAGAACCCGTTCGCGCGTACATGGCCGCTGCGGAAGACCCGCGTAAACGGGGAGGAATATTGTCCCTTCCGTGTGGATGCGGAAAGACCGTCCTGGCGTTGTATCTGACGGCACACATCGGTAGAAAGACGCTCATTGTGGTCCATAAAAATTTTCTCCTCGAGCAGTGGAAGAAACGGATAGAGGAGTTCCTGCCCGGGGCGCGCATCGGCCTAATAAAAGCCAAGACGGTCGACGTCGTAGATAAGGACGTTGTCCTGGCAAGCCTGCAGAGTCTGAGCATGAAAACGTACGACGCCAGCGTGTTCGCGGACATCGGACTGCTCATCATCGACGAAGTGCATCACACCGGCGCGGAAGTCTTCTCGCGTGCGCTTCAGAAAACTAATGTGCGAAGGTCCCTGGGGTTGTCCGCGACGGTCACGCGCAAGGACGGTATGACAAAGGTGTTCGCATGGTATATCGGTGACGTGGTGTACGCCATGAAATCCGGAGATGACGAAGTCGACGTGATCATGAAGCGGTACATGAGTCGAGACGAAGCGTACAGCGAAGAGCCCATGGGTTATGGAGGCGCTCTGAACATGTCCCGCATGATCAACAACGTCTGTCGCTACGCGCCGCGCACGGAATTGATCGTGGAATACGTCCGGGAGATCCTCACCAAGAACCCCGGCAGGAAAGCGCTCGTTTTGAGTGACCGTCTCGAGCACCTGGACGCCATCAAACGCGGGATCGAGTGCACTGTGACGGAGACTGATACGCCAGAGAACTGCTGCACGTGCGGCATGTACGTGGGTGGGATGAAAGCCCGGGATCTGGCAGAGTCCGAAACAAAAAGAGTGATCCTCGCGACCTACAACTTCGCCAGCGAAGGGTTCGACGTCCCCGGACTGGACACCCTGTTCATGGCGTCCCCCAAGACGGACATCGAGCAGTCGGTGGGGCGAGTGTTGCGCCAAAAAGCGAGCGACCGCAAAAACGTGCCCCTCATCATAGATTTCGTAGACGGATTTTCGGTGTTCGAGGGACAGGCCAAAAAGAGGAAGGCGTTTTACGCCAAAAAAAAATACAACATCCGGCTCCTAGACGAGGACCAGATCGCGGACTTCGACGGCATGGCGAACAAGGCTAAAGACGGCACAGCAGAAGAACCTTCCCTGGAGTCTGACGACGAATGTCCACCATCGGAAGAAAAGGAAGTCGCGGAGTACTCCTTCCAATGCGACGATGACTGATGGACTCGCTCAAAAAGGCACGTCGTGCATACCTGGTCCCCGGTCCCGCACGCCGCAGCCGCATAACGCAGAACGCGTACGCATATTTCTTTCGTGGATGGAGTGTAAAGGAGGGACAGACGAAATATGACGACAATTTCTGGATACCTTAAAAGGGATGTCCTCGAGATGTTGAAACGTACTCTCACGAGCGGAGAGTTGGAGACCGCGTGTTACATGTCTGCCGAGATGGTGTGCAGCCCCGGCGAGACACTCCCACTCTGCGGAGAATTGGTCGATCGTTTCTGCACTTGCGGCGTACTGGAGCGGGCGCGCGACACCCGAGACCTATTTCACGCGCTTCGCGTCCTATCAGAAAGCCTGCGATCCGTCCAAGAGGGGATTAATGACGAGGTGTGGTCCTGCAAGGGGAACGACTGTACAGATAACAACAAAACGAGGAATAAGAACAAGAAAAAGACCGTCACGTCTAACACACCTTCGAACCCGCTTCCTCAGGTTTCCCGCAGTCGCCGAAGTGAGATGAGCTTCGGGTGCAATTCTAAGGTCAGAGAGAACGTTTGTAGGATGGTGGTCTTGACCAGCGCCTGTTGCCGTTCAATGAACGACGCGGAAAAAAAGAGCAAGCCTGCGCACACTCACCGTGATCCCCCACTGTCTAATGACGGCGAAACATGTACGACGCGTGATATCGAGAACGACCTCATACTGTCGCCCTCCTCCGCACCGTCTGTAGACGCTAGATTACAAAAGGCGTTCGCACCCGTCGTTTTGCAGGGGCAGCTCCTCAAGTTGCTGCGTTATGTCTACGAAATGTGCTCACGATTTCAGACGACAGCTTGCTTGAACGCGTTACCATGCATCGTCAAAAATAACATCGCGGCTTCGACGAGTCCGGTGCCACGCATAGAATTCCCGGAAATATGCACGGTGGCCGCGAAGCAGCGGGAGGACGTCGCGTGGTACCTGTGGCGCATGTGCCTGCTGATCACGGAGGGTTCGCGCCGTGAGTTTGTCCGGTCGGCTCTGTACCTCTACCAGTTCGACTTCAGGCGCGGGAAACGCGTCGCGCGCTTGCCCCTATTGATCGCAGGTTTCGAAGTGGCGCTCGAGGGGCTGGGAAAGAGACGTGAAAAGAACGACTCTGCTGACGCGCGGTACTACTGTCGTTTCTCCGCATCGTCTGTTCCGTTGGACCAAGCAATGCGCACGGCCCTCGAGAACATTGACGTCGTGTATGAAGATATCGGGAGGCAACAGATAAACAAATTGACTGTCGAAGAAGAACAAGATAACGAAGAAGTAGAGTCGTCCCGACCGAACGGGTGTGAGGTCGATTATTTGCGATCTACATACGAAGAAATAAACGACAGCAAGTACGATCAAGAACAGGAGGCCTTCGAATCACACGAGTACAACGAGCATTATCAGCGGATTCTGAGCGATTGTGGCGGAGGAGGAGAGGAGGAAGAGCAACAGGAGCAGGTGATAAGACGGCATGAAATCGATCCCGAATACAAGATGGCGTGCATGTTTTTCTTTTCTGAGATCGATCACGCAAAGCGGTTCGAAATCCAGGCGGAGATCGAACGCATGAGGGAGGATGAGCGCGCCTTCTCTTCGACAAAAGTCGTATCCATCCAATCCAAAAACCTGATGTTTTCGTCGTCTTCTAAAATACCGGGTGGAGTAACGTCGTCACCGGTCGACGCTGTGAAAATAAAGACGACCCGTGTAGAGTGACGCGTTTATCGGAACGAAAGATGGCAATCCATCGAGTGTCGTTAGCGACACGTCACGTCAGGCATCCGGTCAACGTACATCGAAAGCTCTTGGGATCCACGCGCACGACAATCTTGTTATCCATGCGATCGAGACCCTTTATCACGTGGCGTTCTGACGCGATGCTGGGGGCACCTCCTGATCTCGCGGTGAGCGTCCGTTCAAATATGGTGTCCATCAGTAACGCGTCTCGAAGGTACACACCGTGCTCGAACATGATGTGGGAAGACGACGCTGACGTCATATCGACTGCCGTCATCAAAAGGAAAGCGTCGAATGGAGTGTCGCGTCGAATAGGAAACGATGCAAACACGTCTAGTTCAAACGTCCCTTTCGTTTCATTGTCTTCGGGATAAATGGGAGTACATTGCAGAGAACTCTGCAATTCGTCTATTACAGTGCGATCGGATCGAGATATCACGGACGTCAACAAGAAGGTCGTCCCGGGAAACATGACAAACATCACATGGTGGTAGCGTCGATAAAATTTCACGCCTCCCGCTCCCTTATTTTTTAAGTCCATTTCACAATTTTTTTGATGTCCGATTACCAGTTTACAGCGGTCTTCAGTTCAGACATCGGACACGATTTCGCTGACCCACTCCGCCGATAGCTCGTCTTCTACAGCTTCCTTTACTTCAGCTGCTACAGCAATCACTACTCCCTGTAACGCACGACTATGACGCCGCTCCCTCCCTTTCCGGGACGGCCGCCGCGTGACCCCGCGCCCCCGCCGCCTCCTCCGGTGTTGGGGCGACCGTCACCTCCGGTTCCGCCGGTGCCCGCTCCTCCGCCGCCCCCGCCGCGTCCTCCCCTCGCCGAGTGACCTCCGAAAGATCCACCCGCCCCTCCACCGGCGAACCAGCCTTCGTGACCGATAATGTCTCCGAAAAAAGAGGTGGCATCGAATCCGCCTCCTCCGTCGCCGGCGTTTCTTCCCGAGTTGGGGCGACCCGCCTGAGACGCGCCACCCCCGCCGGCCCCACCCTGCGAGTTACCGCCACCTCCGATGCCATCTCCTCCGTCGTTTCCGTAGCCTCCTGTGCCCCCCTGTGTCCCTTTCCCTCCGGACGTCCTCCCCCCTGACTCCCGTCTCGATCCTCCGCCGGATCCACCGTCCCTCGCGGGACCTCCGCCGCGGTTTCGCCAGCCGCCGCCCCCGCCTCCCACAGCGGTGATTGGTCCAAACCTGGAGTCTTGGCCGTTGTTGCCGTGCCTGCTACTCGAGTTTTGGCGGCTCGCGCCCTCGCCCACGTGCACGTTCACCTTAGCGCCCGCGGACAGACGATAGCCGCGGCGGAACACCAGACCCCCCGCGCCACCTCCTCCGCTTCCCGCCGACGAAAACCGACTGACGTTTCCCGCGCCTCCGCCTCCCGCGACCACCAACACGTCCACGTCCAGGTCCCGGTTGCCCACAAGGAGGTTCGCGTCACCCGTGTTCGAGAAAACCAGCACCCTGTAGCCGGAACGCGAAAAGTTCTTGGACGCTGGTCCGACTATGTCCAGGGCTGGGGACGATGAAGTGATCGTCGACGGAAATACCTCAATTGCGTAAAAATTGTACCAATAATTTTGTCGATGTCGATTCGTAACTCCGAGAATCGACGCGTTCGTCACGTGCACGACATTATCATAATTTCGAAAGTACGGGTTCAAATTAGACCCGTTGAATCTCGACGCCCGATAGAGACGCACGGCGGAGTGCTGCCGGCGGTCGTGGTGCAGGTAATAATTGCCCGCGGACGGCACCTGAAAGTCCAGGTTGATGCTCTGGGTCCCTTTCACGACGCTGAACTGTTTGGTGTGTATAATACGACTTGAGGATGTGTCATGGTCACGGACCAAACGGACGACGATTGTTCCGGCTCGACTAGTGTGTATCGTTGTTCGTCCCATACGAAACGGTTGGAAAGCCACCATACGCAAACCGTTGGTGGTGCAGCACCACCCCCCAGGATATGAGGAAAACGATAGCGGCGGACCCAACACGATGGGCGCCCATATGCACTCGTTTGTCGTATCCAACTTCCATTTTTGCGCCCGTCCCGCGTCCGAATATAGACGGACCTCGCCGCTCGAAGGGTCAAATCCTACGTAAGACGTCCCGGCGTGGTCGTTTTCCATCGTCACGGTCCCGTCTGCGTGGTATTTTAACCGGAACGCGAACGAATAATCAGGGCCGCCCGTGTTCAGAGGCTCCGCCCACATCGCGTTGCCGCGATGCCGGAGCACGGTGTCTTTGCTGCCGGCGTTGAAAAAAGCCACCATCCCTTCGTGGCTCTTGTATACGCGCGAATCGTTTGCGACCACCGTCATGCACATCTCTCGACCACCTGAACCGATGCGTACACGACCGTCTACGCCGAGGGTCCACTTTTCCCCGTTGCTCGCCATCATCAAGTTGACCTTGCTTCCGTCGAGCGCTCTGTTGACCTTCAGTCTGATATCGGTCAACTGCTTTTCGAGAGCGTCAATTTCGTCCTCAAGATCGCTGATCTGTTTATCCAACGCCGAAATCTCGTCCTCGAGATCGATCACCCTCTCCTGCAACACGTCCAACTTATCTTCGTTCTCCCTGACCTGGACGTCCAGGTCGCTCTTGGTGTTGGCCAGCTCCTCGCGCCGCCGCTCCATCCGAGACACCTGATCCCGTAGATCGTGCAGTTGCGACAGTAGGTGCTCCGCGTCGACTTCTCGTCGATAATTTTCGACCTCGGCTCGAGACTCCCCGCCCTTGAAGTGCACCTGACAGCGTTTGGTGTTGGGGTCTAGGTATGCGTCGTCCAGGATGCCACCTTCGACAAACAAGGTATCATTTTCATTGGAACAATCGTTTCTTACCACGTGGTCGTACACGTCCAGCCCGCACGTATCCACCTCTCCGCTCGGAATCCACGAGGCCGGCATAGTGACACCCTTGTACACGCAGCTCTCCCCGGCGCGGTTGAGGATGTCGAGTTTTCTTTTTACGACACTTTCACCGTTATCATTCAGTGTATCGTCGCGCCCCACCTTTCCGGAGGCATACGTCGACCACGTGGGAAGGTTCGTTATATCGAACGTCGAGAAGAGCTCCTTGGACTGCACACTGATCGTCCTGTTGTAAGCGGCAGCGGCCAAAAGGGTCGCCAGGCACAGCGTTAAGAAAAAGACGACAAACTTTGTCTCAGACGACAACATTCGCTACTGATGATATATAATAATGGCGGTTTTCTTTTCATTTCAGACATCGGACACATGATCACTGACTCGCTCCGCCGATACAGCCTGTAGATGACGCTCTTCGAGCACATAGTGGCTTACGATGGTGGATGAGCGTCGAATGAATCAATTATGGATTCGGTAACCTTCACACGTTCAATACGTAAAACACTAGGAACGATGAGACGAGTCCCAGGCAGAATACGGCGCCCGCATGAAGCAGGCGCATCCGGTGCGCCGGACGTCTCCATGTTTCATAAGCGGCGTACACCGAGAAAGGAAATACGATCGCTATCACGATGAGAACAAGGAGCCAGTATACTACTTTCAAAGGCGTCGACAGACGGGCGTAAAAGTTGACCGTCTTGCGGTACGCTCTCTCGGCTTCTTTCTGTGGTTCACGGTTCAACATGTCCTCGTGCATGGATAAAAATCGATCCTCGTCTCGTTTACGCGCCATGACTTCCCTCCTTGTTCTCAAGTTCGAAAGAAATCACAGCAACACCCTATGTTAGCCAAAAAATGGACCTGTTCCATTTTAAGGGAATGCTGGAATGGGAAGGCGTGTAGATAGATCGATCATGGATATCCTCATACGGTACGCGTAGTATCCGGTATTCTACCTCTTCCCTGATCGAGGCCGCCGTCACCCTGGGTCGCGGAGTGGAGGTTGACGCGACACACCGGGCACCTGTTCGACAGGCGGAACCACTGACGTATACACGAATCACAAAAAGTGTGTCCGCATGAAGTCGTTCGAAGACGCACAGAGGAAGACGCGATGTTGTCTTGCTCGTCTCTCCAATTGCACTGACATATCGGACAAGCCCCCCCTCCCGATTGATTCACGAACGCCAGAGCGTCTTCCGTCGACATGTTGCGCGAAACGGTCTCCGGGTCCTCGATTCTCACCACGTGGTTTCCTCCCATGCGCTCCGCGATGTTCATGTTAGTTTCATATGAGTCGCCGTCGTTGGGCGAAAAAAATTCAGTGTACAGGCTCACTCCAGTGGCGTCTCCGTCGAACAGGATGCGCCGGAGGAAGGAGCCTAACGCGCCGTCGGCGGCCTCCGGGATTTCGCCTCCCCCGTTCCCGTTGCCGTTGCCGTTCCCTTGAAGTAGAAATTGGACGAAAGGAGCCAGACCGGGAGAATCTTCAAAATTACTCGGTGTCGCTTCTGGTCTATCCGCCGAAGGAGCTACGAAGGGCGGTCGCGTCAGTGGAAATAATAACGAAGACAAATGAGGGGAACGGACGGGGTTTCTCGTCGCGGTAGTCCCAGCCAGAGGGCCATTCCTCACGGTCGCGTTTCCGTTTGTCGAACCGCTTTCCTCATATGTAGCACGTCGTTGCGTTTCGTTGTTATTGGTACCCGTATCCGAGGTTACTGACGTGAAATGCAGTGCCAGGTGCGCTGCCATGCGGTCGAGGCGCAGCATCCGGTGGCAACAATAACACGGAACTATGTCATGAGGTCGACGAGTATAATGCCCCGGCTGTTGTTGCTGCATCATCCATGACATGTTGCTACTTCCCTTTTACAGGTCGAGAGATTTCTTTATTGGAGAACGCACTCGCGCATCCCACCCGAAGTTTCTATTCGTTTTATGCATAGACTCGGGTTAAAGCTTACACATACACTTCGTCAAAAAAGAAATGAAACGACTTATTCTAGCGTTTATCATCCTTTTTTCACAGCGGATTCTCTATCGCTGGTGCTAAAAGCACCAGCATGGCGTTTAGCCTTCGACGTCATTGGACG
>Ga0307959_1000414_pt1 | contig 22590 bp, 22 predicted proteins | sample OrgLakmetagen494_FD_201813 | JGI IMG/M metagenome (GOLD analysis project Ga0307959, IMG submission 201813) | Saline water microbial communities from Organic Lake, Antarctica - #494 | ecosystem: Environmental > Aquatic > Non-marine Saline and Alkaline > Saline | place: Antarctica: Organic Lake...
GGATTTGGCCGTTGTTTGTTCTGCGACTTCGTGGTTCCGGCTGCATTGACAGCAAAAGCGATTGGCCGTCCGGTCAAAATGGTCATGGCCCGTCCCGACGACGCACAATTCGATTGCGCACGCTCTCCGACGGTTCAAAAAGTACGGTCGGTCACAGACGAAAGCGGTAAAATACTTGCTTACGACCACGCCTGCGCGGCCGGTTGGCCGACTGCTCCGATCGCGCCGGGATTTCTGGCCGAAGGCATAAACGGTGGCAAGGTCGACCCCTTCGCGATCAGCGGTGCGGATCATTGGTATGCGGCAGAAGCGATGCGCGTTCGCACGGTAAAGAACGAGAAGGTGCACGAAACCTTTCTGCCGGGCAACCTGCGGTCAGTTGCGCCGGGATATACGCTTTGGGCTGTCGAAACGCATATTGACGAGGTTGCCAATTCCCTTGGGCAGGATCCAGTGGCATTCCGGCGATCCTTGCTTGATGCTGAAGGACGCAACGCCGGCGAAGCGCCGCATGCCGTTGGTGGTGCTGCACGCCTGCGAGAAGTGCTTGACCGCGTGGTTGAAAACTCGGGTTGGGAAAAACGGGGTGAACTCCCTGAGGGCACCGGCATGGGTATCTCTGTCACGGCGGGCCAAGAACGCGCGATGCCGACTTGGATCGCTACTGTCGCACAAGTGCGCGTTGACCGTGATACCGGCGAGGTGACGTTAGAGAATATCTGGGCGAGTATAGATGCTGGCACGCTGGCCCATCCCGACGGCGCGCTTGCACAGGTCGAAGGGGCGCTCTTGTGGGGCGCATCGATGGCGATCCACGAAGGCACAGAGATCGAAAACGGTCTGCCGCGCGATCAGAACCTCGATACCTACACACCGATGCGGATGCATCAGGTTCCCGAACTCGACATCGATTTTGTGACCAATGACCACATGCCGGTTGGACTCGGCGAGCCGGGCGTCATCGGCGTGGCGCCTGCCATTGGCAATGCGATCTTTCACGCAACGGGGGCTCGTTTGCGAACCATCCCGATACGTCCGCAAGATATCCTTAGAGCACTGGAGGCTTAAGATGCGCCTGATCCATGTAATCGCAGCGACCATCGTTCTGGCGACACAGACAGCGGCGCAAGACCTGCGCGGTCCAGATGACTTCGAAAGCATCGAAGATAGGTCCGAACGCTCGCAAGCCTTGTTCGATGAAATGGCGAAAGTCATCACCAGTCCACGCTGCATGAACTGTCATCCGGTTGGTGATCTGCCAAGGCAGGGTGATGATATGCGTCCCCACAATCCGCCGGTCGTCCGATGGGACGAGAGTGGTTTCGGTCCTCCAGGCCTGCATTGTTCGTCGTGTCACGGCGCCGAGAATGTCGAGTTCGTGGGCGATGAAGGCAGCATTCCCGGGCATCAACCGTGGCATCTGCCGCCTGTCAGCATGGGGTGGATTGGATTGAGCATTGGCGAGATTTGCGAGCAGCTGAAGGATCCCGAGCGTAACGGAAACCGAACGCTTGCCGACATTGCGGAACATAACGCGACGGATGGCCTGGTCGGTTGGGCGTGGAACCCGGGCAAAGGCCGCACGCCTGCGCCCGGAACACAGGACATTTTTGGCAAATTGACTGAATCCTGGATCGAAACGGGTGCCGCCTGTCCGACATAATTGTCGGCACATGGCATCTTTCGGTAACGAGGATGTCACCACTGCCACCCAGCCGAGCTCCGCTCTGCCTGCCCTTTGCCGTTCATTAGACTTCGAGAGGTCGTAAGTCTTAACCCTTTGCTTTATCTCGTAACACCTTAACACTGAGCGCGAGCTTGCAAATCGCGCTTCCACCCAGTCGCGCGCCGCCGGCCCCTGACACTTCGGGCAGTGCCTGTTTCTGCAGGTAATGGGCGTCGCCCATGACCTGCATTATGGGCAGATCCGGCAATGGCGAGCTGGCGTGCGAACATGGGCCTTTTTCGGTGATTTGCGGCGCATATCATGTCTCCATAAAGCGCAGTCCTGTGTCTCCATTGTCGCGCGGCCATCGATGGCCGGTCACAAACGGAGACGAACATGTCGGATATCTACGTCTCGGCACCGAAGATGCTGGGGCATTTGCGGACTGGGCCAAGCGGACCATACCTTGACGGTTTTGCCGCCGTGCTCGATCGTCAGGGCTATAGCGTTGGCACGTCCGTGCGATATTTGCGGGCGGCGGTACATCTCGGCCATGTCATGGCGCGGCGGGGGGGCAATGCCGAGTGACATTGATCCGGACGTTTTCAGCGAGCACTTGCGCACGTGTCGATGTCCACGTGCTATGGGAGGGCGGCGCACCCACCACACCATTTTCGGTGCCAGGCTCTTTCGTCAGCACCTTGACCTCCGCCTTGAACAGGCCGTTGATGGTCTCGGCCAGGGCATTGTCATAGCTGTCACCCACGCTTCCGACCGAGGGTTCGATGCCTGCTTCTGCCAGTCGTTCGGTGTATTTGATGGACAAGTATTGCGATCCGCGGTCCGAATGATGGACGAGCCCCATGCCCTTGGTCGGGCGCCGTTCATGGACCGCCTGTTCAAGGGCATCGAGAACGAACCCGGCATGGGGGGATTTGCTGACGCGCCACCCGACGATGCGCCGGGCATAGGCGTCGATGACAAAGGCGACATAGACGAACCCTTTCCATGTGGCGACATAGGTGAAATCCGACACCCAGAGCATGTTCGGCGCGGGCACCCGGAACTGGCGGTTGACCGTGTCCAGCGGACAGGGCACCTTCTTGTGCGGCTTGCCCCGGATAATGCCTTGAATACCCATCTCCTTCATCAACCTCGCGACCGTGCAGCGGGCGACATCGACCCCCGCACGGCCCAGCTGATGCCAGACCTTGCGGACGCCGTAGACCTTGTCGTTCTGCACCCAGACGCGCTCGATCTCGGGTCGCAGCGCCTTGTCGCGCCTGGCCCGATCCGACAGCAGATCAGGGTTCGCCCGCCTGGCCATGTGATCGTAGAACGTTGACGGGGCAATCGGCAGGTGCTTGCAGATCGGCTCGCCCCCGATATCCCTGTTCTCTTCGATGAAGGCGATCATGTCCTGGACCGGCGGTCGAGCTCCGCCTGAGCAAAATATGCGTTCGACCGTCGCCAGTGGGGCTCGGACCAATGGCGCCACCACTGGCAACTCCTCGGACCAATGGCGGAAAATGGTCTCACCCTTGCGCAGGATCTCATTGGCCTGCTTCAGTTCGCGGTTCTCGCGTTCCAGCGCCTTCATTTTCTCGGTCATCTCGGTCGTGACACCGGGTCGCTCGCCACGATCCATCTCGGCCTTCTTGACCCATTCGTTCAGTGTCTGCGGCGCACAGCCGATCTTTGAGGAAATCGCACGGTAGGCCGCGTTGTCGCTCGTGTAATCAGTCGGCCGTGTACTTCGGGGTTTGCTTCTTCGATTCCATAAGGGGCATCCTTTGAGATTTTTACTCTCTTGGAAACCCGGGGCGGTTCAAGGCGCACCTTTCGATTTCTTCCCGCGCGGATGGCATCCTCGCCAATCCCCTTTGTCGAAAGAAAAAGGGAACGTCCTTTCATCTGGGACGTTGGCCCCCCGTGAGATCAAGGACGACCGGTTGTCGGTCTGGCCCTTGCACAAGGAGGATCTACGATGAACAAGCTTCTATCCACCACGGCACTGGCACTGGCGCTCGGCCTGCCATCCATGGCGCTGGCCCAATCCGCGGCAGAGACCAACTCTGAGAACTCTTCCACGATGCAGACCGAATCCGGCGAGATGTCCGGATTCATGAGCGCGCGCAGCCAGTCCGATGTTTTTGCATCCGAACTGATGGGCCATGATGTTTATGCACGGAGCACGTCCTCGGACCAGACCATGACAGAAGGTCAGGGCGACGAAAACAACGGTATGGCGATGATGAACAGCGCCGATATCGAGGATATGGACAATATCGGTCAGATCAACGAGATCGTGTTGTCGAAGGACGGTGAGGTCCTCGCCCTCGTGATCGGTGTCGGCGGCTTTCTCGGCATGGGCGAGCAGGATGTCGCGGTCGCGATGGATCAGGTTACGATCGCATCAGATCAGGACGACCGGACGCAGATGTATGTCGTCTTGAACAGCGGCTCGGATACGCTCGAAGGGGCACCCGCCTACGACCGTTCGGCGATGCGCGAAGGCGACTCGATGGACGATACCGGCGCGGGTGACAGCGATCGTGCGGCAATGGACGATGGCAGTGCCACGGACATGTCCGACACGAATGAAATGGATCGTGCGGCGATGGACGATGGCAGTGCCTCGGACGGATCCGGCGCGCGGGAAGAGGATCGCACGGCATTCACCAGCCCGGATGTGGAACGTGAAGGCTACAAGCGGGTCGAGGCGACACAGGTCTCCAGCGATACGCTGACAGGCCAATCGGTTTATGACCCGGATGACCAGTCGGTCGGTACCGTCGATGATCTGATCGTTGGTGACAACGGCGAGATCACGAACGTGATCATCGATTTCGGTGGCTTTCTCGGGATCGGCAGCAGTCAGGTTTCGCTCGATTTCAATGAACTGACGGTGATGTCGAGCGAGAACGGTGACGACGTTCGTGTCTATGTCGATGCGACCGAACAACAGATTCGCGACTTGCCGCAATACGAGCCGATGAACTGAGGACGGTCTCGGGGCGGGCCCCATACAGGGTCGGCCCCGCAGAACGATATCAGACTTGAAAAAGGCCACGCACCAAAGGTGCGTGGCCTTTCCAGTCAAGTCCGAGCCATGGTTTCAGCCAACATTATGCGGCATGGCTTTCAGGCTGTCTTTCGTGGCGTCCAGATAAACCCGGACATCTGATCCGTCGGTCTTGCGCAGGACGGTCAGGTCGCTGAACGGTACCTTCACCGAATGCGCGCCCATGCCCAGAAAGCCGCCGACATCGATGACGGCATCGGTGATCTTGCCATCGGTCCCAACCTCGAGCGAACTGATCGAGCCGAGCGTATCGTCATCGTGGCCAAAAACCGTGGCGGTTTCGACATCGGTGTTTTTCATTTCCTGGCCATTGGCCTTGGCATAACCGTCGCGTGTGAAGACGTGGGCATCGCCACGGGGCGCTCCGGTGAGCATGGTTGATGTGTTCGACATCGTGTACTCCTTCGTCCCAGGGTATGGGAGGTCTGGTCGCAGGTGCCCCCTGCAGGGGTGTGCCCGACCGCACCGACTCAAGGCCGGGGAATACGGTATCACATCACTCTGCCTTACGGTGAATGATGGACATTCCTACATCTTTTACGGACCGGCATGGGTCACGAATAGTCAACGCGGCACCAAGACTGCCGTTCCCTCCGTCTCAGGCGGTCACGGCTTTATTGACAGAAAAAAGCGCACCATTTCACGCAAGGCATCAGGCCCCCTTGGATCGGTGAAGGATCCGCGTGACGTGCCACCCGACCACGCGTGACCGGTGCCCTTGATCTGCCAAAGCTCAACGTCGACGGTGCCATCCGGGCGCGTGTAGTCACTGCGCAGATAGTCCCGTCCTGACGCGGATTTCCGGCTGACCCGGGCCGGTTCTCTTCCGCCGACCACCCGCGCCACGATCTGCGGCGCGGTCGCGCTCTTGCGCCGTCCGGGCAGCGCGGCGGGTGCATCCGCCCCGTTGCGCATGTCCGGGATGCCGTGCCCGCCGGTTTTCGCGGTTTCTTGGCGGCCTTCGGCTTGACGGGGGTCACGGCGGAAAGGGTTGGCAACGACGCCATTGCCGTCTTGACCATCGCCCCGCCGAATGCTGTTTCATGGTCTTCGATGCGGCACGGGATCTGCGCGCCCGCGTCGATTTCAGGGCCCGGCGCATTGCCCCTGAAAAGGTGAAGGCCATCGATATTTCCTTGGAGCTGATTGTCCGGAGTGAGAGCGTTGCGTGCCGGAACGATCGATACCGTCGTTTCAAAAGGCGTCCGGCCCGCGGCAGCACCCGTGATCTCCGCACGAGACGCCAGATAACTAGCGACAGCCGTGAACCAAGGCGACGGCTGCGACATCGGCGCGTTTTCGCTGCGCCGCGGCATGCGCCCCGCCCGATCTATGCCTTCAGCGGATGCCCGGCGGCGAGCGCGAGGCGCACCAGATCCGGCAGCGAGGTGGCGCCGGTCTTGCGCATCACGGCCGCCCGGTGGTTTTCGACCGTGCGCTGGTTGATCCCCAGATCGTGCGCGATGACCTTGTTCGGGGCCCCGGTCAGAACCTTCGCCAGAACTTCGCGTTCGCGTTTCGTCAGATCGGCAAAGGTTTTCTGTGCGACGCGGCTTGCGGTGCTGCGGGCGCGCGTGTTGGTCGACCGTTCGGTCGCATTCGCAACGCTGCCCAGCAGATCCGAGGCACTCGCCGGTTTCTCGATCAGGTCGGCGGCACCTGCCTTCATCGCGTTCACCGCCATCGCGATATCACCGTGACCCGTCAGCACGACGGCAGGCAGGGTCGCGCGCTCTGCCTGAAGCGCTTTCAGAAGGTCCACACCGCTCATGCCGGGCAACACGCAATCGACCAGAAGGCAATCGCCGGCCTTGGGGCGCGGCGCTGCCAGGAACGACTCGGCAGAGGGGTGGGCGACAACCGCCCAGCCTTCGGATTCGAACAGCCGCCGCGTGGTTTCACGGGCGACGGGATCGTCATCCACGACATGCAGCGTTGTGCGATCCGGGTCAGACGACCCATCGGCGCCCTGTGCCGCAGTCACGCGCGCGGCGGTCGCGCGCGCAGCAGTTGCGCGCGCATCTGTGATCAGGTTGGAAATCCGCGCCAGCAATACCTCTGGCTGGACGGGCTTGGCAATCTGGTCATGGGGTGTGGCGGCAATGGCTTGCAGCGTCTCGGTCGTGATGTCGCCGGTCAGGATGATCGTTGGCACCGCACAGCCCAACACATCGGGCAGATCCTGTGCAAGCGACAGTCCCGTGATGCCGCCCGGCAGGTCGAAATCCGTCAGCAGCAGGTCGGGCGGCTCCTCGGCCTCGGCGGCCCAGGCCATGGCCTCGGACCCGCTGTTGAGGGTGACGACGCGTTGGCCGTCGCGTTCGAGCACATCTTCCAGAAGGGTGCGCAGGTCGTCTTCATCCTCGACCAGCAGGATCGTCCCGGTCTGCCGTGGCGTATCCGCGGGCTCCGGCGCGGGGTCGGCCGGAGCCATGTGACCCGCGGCGACCACGGGAAGCGTGACCGTGAACACCGACCCCTTGCCCGTCGTCGAGCGTACGGCAACCCGATGGTCCAGAAGGTTCCCAAGCCGCTGAACGATCGACAGTCCCAGCCCCAGCCCCTGTCCGTTGAGGAAAGCAGGCTTTGCGACCTGATGATAGGCGTTGAAGATGGCCTTGCATTCGGATGTCGGCACACCGATGCCGGTGTCCCAGACTTCGATCGTCAAATGATCGCCTTTCTTGCGGCACCCCATCAGGATACTGCCTTTGGCGGTGTATTTCAGCGCATTGGACAGAAGGTTTCGCAGGATCTGCTCCAGAAGTTGCGGATCCGTCCGCACCAGGACCCTGACTGCACCATCCGCAGCCTCAGCCCCTTGTGGTCGCAGAGCGGCGCGAAATCGTCACGCAGACGCGCCATCACCGGTGCGATGGCGATGTCCCGCAACTGGGGCCGCACGATGCCGGAATCGATGCGGTTCACGTCCAGCATCGAATCCAGCATCATCGTCATCGAATGCAAGGTGCGATCCAGCATGGTCGAAAGCCGCAACGCCTCGGCCGTGCGCTTGCCGCGCGCCATCAGCCCGTGCAGCAGCGCCAGCGACTGCAGGGGCTGGCGCAGATCATGGCTGGCGGCGGCCAGGAACCGCGATTTGGCGACGGTCGCGCGGTCCGCCTCGCGCTTGGCAGACACAAGTTCCGCGTTTATGCGCTTGCGCTCGGTGATGTCCGCAAAGGTGATGACCACGCCTTCGACGCGCCCTCCATCGGTGCGGTAGGGCTGGACCCGGCGCAGGAACCAGAGCCCTTCGGGGCCCGGGATCTCACGCTCGATCGGTTCCGACGACCTCAGCACGGTGCGTGCATCGGCGGCGAGATTTTCGTCGCTGGAAAGCGCCGCCAGATCGGCCAGCGGACGGCCGATATCGGTTGCGATCACGCGAAACAGGGCGCGGGCGGACGGCGTGAAGAACCGGATATTCAGGTCGAGATCCAGAAACAACGTTGCCACGTCGGTGCTGTAAAGCACGTTCTGCAAGTCGTTTGCCGTCTGGCGGTGGCGTTCCAGAGTTTCCTGCAACTGCCCGTTCAGGGCGGTCAGTTCTTCGTTCAGCGCCTGCAACTCTTCTTTCGAGGCCAGAAGTTCCTCGTTGGTCGACTGGAATTCTTCATTGACCGACAGCGACTCTGCACGGTCTGCCGCGTGCCCCTCGATCTCCTGTTCCAGATCGCGCAGGGCCGCGCGCAAATCCTCACGCGTCGCATCCAGATCGGCTTCCAGATCGACGATCCGGGCGGCCTCGTCATCCGTTCCCACATCATCGGAGCGGGTCGGCGCCACGACCCGCGGGGCCTGCACGAAGCAGGCCAGCAAAAGCTGTTCCGCGCCCATCTTCACGTGGCGCAACTCTATGTTGAACCTGCCTTCGGTTGCCGAATGTCCGCCCGGCACGACGACATGCGGGTTGGAGGTGTCGCAAGACGCGGCGGCTGCGCGAAACCGGGCGTGCAGGGCCCGGGGAAGCATGCCCAGAAAGCCGGGGTCGGGATAGCCCTCGGTCACGCTGAGGTACCGCTCGGTCGGGCCTAGCAGATAGAGGCAGTCGAACCGGCGGTTCAGCAGGACCGCCGCGGGGGCGTAGCTGTCCAGAACAGCCCGCCGGCACAGATCGGCAAGCGCGGTGCGGCGATCCATGTGCGGGTCCGGTTCATGGGGCGTGCCGGTCCGCGTTCCGGGTGTGACGTGCAGGTCCTCGTGGCGACCCCGCCCGATACAGCGCCAAAGCCGGGCATCCTTGTCGGCAAGCTCGAACCGGCCATCCGCCGGGCCGGGCGTCTCGGCCGATCCCAGAAGCAGCAGCCCGCCCTGCCTCAGCGCAAAGCAGCACAACCCGATCACGCGCCGTTGGGCCTCGGGTTCCAGATAGATCAGCAGATTGCGGCACGACAGCAGATCGATTTTCGAGAACGGCGGGTCCGACAGCAGGTCGGCCACGGTGAAGACGATCACATCGCGCAGCTCGGACCGGACCCGCCAGCCGTCGGCCTCCGCGTTGAAGAACCGCGCGAGATAGTCGGCTGGCACCCGTGTGTCGATGCAGCCCGGATAGAAGCCCTCTCTGGCGGTGGCGATCGCGTCGGGGTCGATGTCCGAGGCGAAGATCTGCAACCCGGCATGCGATCCGGCGGCCTCCAGCGCGTCGATGCAGAGCATGGCGAGGGTGTAGACCTCTTCGCCGGTGCTGCATCCGGCGATCCAGACCCGCAACGGTCTGTCGGACGGGTGATCCGCGATCAGCGCGGGCAGGGCGGTCCGTGACAGATGCGCGAACACCTCCGGGTCGCGGAAGAAGCTGGTCACGTGGATCAGCAGGTCCGCGGTAAGCTGCGCAAGCTCGGCCTTGTCTGCGTCCAGCATGGCCAGATAGCGGTCTGTCTCGTGCGGGCCACAGCCCGCGATCGCCATGCGCCGGGCGACGCGGCGCTGGATCGTGCCGGTCTTGTAAAGCGTGACGTCCTGCGGCGCTGTTGTCGCGACATAGGCGATGATGGCATCGAAGTCCCGGTTCGCCCCTGCATCGAGGGCCCCCGTCCGCGCCGCAGTCCACGTCGGATCGGCGTGGCCCGTCAGGGTGCTGCGCGTCTTTGACGCCGGGGTGTCGGCGCTCAGGTCAAGCAGAACCGCGGGCATGTCCCTGATTTTCAGGACGTGATCCACCAGACCGGTCGCGATGGCGCTCTCGGGCATGCCGGAATGGCCTGCCTCCTGCGGGTCCTGCGCGATGATCACGCCGCCGGCGCTGTGGATGTAGGCCAGCCCGCCGCTGCCATCGGTGCCGCTACCCGACAGGACGATACAGGCCAGCACCGCCTCTTGCGCCAGCGACCGCAGGAGCACGTCGAAGGGCAGCCGCACCGACTTGCCGCTTTCGGGTGCGGCGGTGTGCAGGATGCCCTGCGCGACGGTCAGAAAGACCCCCGGCGGGATGACGTAAAGATGGCCGGGCCGAAGCGCCATGCCATCTTCGGCCGGAACCACCGTCAACGCCGTGTCGCGGGCCAGAAGGTCGACCATCATGCTGTCATGCGTCGGATCGAGATGAAGGATCAGCACGAAAGCCGCCTGCATGTCGTCCGGCATGACCTTCAGAAGGGCGCTGCATGCCTCCAGCCCGCCCGCCGACGCGCCGATGGCGACGATCGGGACGGAATCGGATGGCTGGTCCTGGGTTGCCGACATGACCAGCTCCTGCCTTTGTCACGCAGGACACCCGGCGCGCGCCTGTTCAAGGCGGACGTGATGATTGCCTCTGCAGGATTTACCAAGTCAAGCATATTAACTTTTACGATTGAACAAAACCCCTCTTGCACTCGCCAAAGCGCGTCATCCCGAAAAATACGGCGTGGCGGCAACCGCCCGCCCGTCGCGGCATGAGATCCGTCTGAGTAGATTCCGGTGGTATATACGCCCGAGGCGGCGGTCTAATCTGTCAAGGCGATGCGTTGTTGCGTGCGATGATGTTGCTTACTGGTATAACTGCGTGTCCGGACAGCCGGAAGTGACGCATTCTGGTGCCTTGCGACCCCATTCGTACGGCATCGGGTGTACAGCCCGGCTGTCCAACCACCTTGCTCCGTTACTCCATGATGAATGGCGCGGCGCCAGCGCCGTGCGCAGCCCTTGGCACCCGGCCCGGACACCTCTGTCCGGCCCGGTGCCGCCACGCAAAACCAAGGACATACCAATGAACATGATCATCTACATCGTCGGGGCGGTCGTCATCGTCATCGCCATACTCAGCTTTGTCGGACTGGGCTGACGGCAAGGCCGGGCTGACCACACGCCGCAGATTTGAAGGAATCACTCAATGATATCGGATACCCGTTCCCCTGATCGACAGCCCAATCGACAGCCTGGCCATGTTGTCGCGGACCACGCGCCACCCAGCTCTGGTGTGGCCGGCTCTTATGTGGACTGGGCGGCCATTCTCGCCGGGGGGGTCTTCGCGCTGGCCCTCGGCTTTCTGCTCATCAGCTTCGGCGCGGGGCTCGGCCTTTCGCTGACATCGCCCTATCGCGGCGACGGCGTCTCGGCGTCCTGGCTCGCCATCGCGGCGGGGATCTGGTTTGCCTGGGTCATGGTTACCAGTTTTGGCGCCGGTGGCTATTTGACCGGCCGGATGCGCCGGCATGCCGGCGATGCATCCCCGCCCGAGGTCGAAGTTCGCGATGGCACCCACGGCCTGCTGGTCTGGGCCACGGGCATGGTGTTCAGCACCATCCTTGCAGCCACGGGTGTTGGCGGCGTCATCGGCCTTGGCGCAACCGCGGCGGGCTCGGCCTCTGATCTCGCGTCCGAGGTGGTCGATTCGGAGTATTTCGCGAATGTCATGCTGCGCGGCACGACTGCGACCGACGAGGGGGCCGATGAGGCGACCGACGCGGCGGCCACGACAGCCGGGCAAGACACCGGACAAGATACTGCCGAGGGCCAGACAGACGGCACCCCGACACCGGCGGCGCAATCCGGCCAGTCATCGCGACAGACCGAGGCGCCCGCGGCATCCGGGGCGATCGATCCTGCCGTGCAGCAGCAGATCGCATCGATCATCGTCCGCAGCGCCGCAAGCGGTGAGATGGCCGAGCGTGATCGCGACTATCTCTCTCGCGTGGTGGCCTCGAACACCGGTCTAGACCCGGACCAGGCCCGGACTCGGGTCGACGAGGTGACCGCCGAAATCGATGCCGCCCGTGACGACGCGCTCGCCGTTGCCGAAACTGCGCGGGTTGCGGGTGTGGTGTTCGGGTTCATCGTTGCCGCGACCCTGCTGATCGGTGCCGTCGCCGCGTTCTTTGCCGCCGCCGCCGGTGGTCGCCACCGCGATGACGGTCTGGGCTTTGACATCTTCACGGCGCGTCACTGATGCGCCGCATCTTCACCCCAATCCCGAAAGGATAGGCACATGCCTGCGATCATTGCCTGGCTTCTTGGCGCACCGCTTCTTGTTGTCATCATCATCGCGGTCCTTCTGTGAGCCCCTGAAACCCTTGTCCGACAGCGACCCTCACTGTGGGAAGGAGACCTTCAATGCAAAACCGCCGACAGGCCGAGACATTCATCAGGACCCTCGAGGAGATGCTCGAGGAAGACCGTGAAATCCGGCGCGCCCGCCGTCTGCGCCAAAGCAAGGCTCTCGCCCGACGCTATGTCCAGGCATTCCCGGCCGCATATGACGACCTCCGGTTCTGGCCCGATCGGGCGGAGTGGGACACCCGATCAGTGCGGCAGGTCTTGCCGCAAATGCAGTCGGACTGATCCGGCTGTTCACCGCTCAAACACAGTGGCACATTATAAAGGACTGATCCCATGACACTCGAAACCCTTGACGACCTCTTTCTGCACACCCTCAAGGATGTGCTCTACGCGGAACGCAAGATCCTCAAGGCCCTCCCGAAGATGGAGCGCAAGGCGACCGATCCCAGGCTGAAGGCGGCGTTTTCAGATCACCATGACCAGACCGAAGACCATGTCGTGCGGCTCGAGTCGGTGTTCGAAGCGCTCGGCAAGCCGGCCCGCGGTGCCAAATGCGACGCGATGGTCGGGTTGATCGAAGAGGCTGACGGCCTGATGGCCGATATCGATGATGCCGAGACGATGGATGCAGCGCTCATATCGCTTGCGCAGGCGATCGAACATTACGAGATCGCGCGCTACGGAACACTGATCACCTGGGCAAAGCAACTGGGCAAACCGGAGGCCGTCGTGCTTCTGAAATCGACGCTGGATGAAGAACAGGCCGCCGAACGCGCGCTGTCGCATATGGCAGAAATGCGCCTGATCGCTGCACCAGCAGCCTGAATGCCCCCCGAATCCTGACCACTGCGAAACCTGTCGTGCTGGCGCGCATCCGGGATATTCCTTCGAAACATGTCATCGCCCCTGTCACTCAGGCCAGTCGCTCAGGTCGGGTGAGGCAAGACATGCTCACGCGCAGATGGAATGCCGCGGGACCGGTCGCCGACCGGACCCGTGCATATTGCAAAGGTTGAAGTCCCATGGCCGATTGTCATCCGTTTCACCACCAGCTTTGTCAGCACGGTGTGCCCTTGCGTCGCTTCGCGATGAGGTTGACGGGCAACGAACACCGTTCTGAAGATCTGGTGCAGGAAACCTTTCTCAAGGCGTGGGCCAACCGCGACAAGTACACGCCGGGCACAGAACTGAAGGGCTGGCTGTTCACCATCCTTCGCAACACCTTCTATTCGGATTATCGCAAGTACAAGCGTGAGACCGAGGATGTGGATGACAGGCTGGCGTTGCGGCTTTTCGAGGAGGATGCTCAGGATCATGTTGTCGCGCTGAAAGAGCTGATTGCCGCCGTCGCGAGGCTGCCCGAAATCCAGCGCCGTCCGCTTGTCCTGATGGGCGCGTACGGGTTTTCGCAGCTCGAAGCAGCCGTCGCCTGCGGCTGTAACGTCGGCACCATCAAGAGCCGTGTCAGTCGCGGACGCGCGACGCTCGATCGCGCGTTCGGGCGCGAGTCAGAAACTCCGGTACGCACCGCCATGGCCGTGTCAAACCGACCCACCGCCAAACCTGACTTTCTTGCCCCACGACATGATAATGTCAGCAAGAAGATGGCGATGGCCGTACATGCAGCTCCGACCTGAAGGCAATCGTTTGCAGAACCGCAGTCACGCCAAAATGCGCGCGATTTATCCTTGGTTCTGCTGAGATCGGATGGGCCTAAAGTGGCATGGTGAATGTACTTGCCGCGCTTCGGAGATCAGGCGGGATTTTCCTGCCCGTGTCGGCGTTCCAGGTGCCCGTCCGGGGCATCCCGGCAGCCACAGCGTGGCCATCCGACGTCGGAAAATGTGCTGCGACCGTGGCAGCCGAAGCCGCGTGATTCAGGCGCGTCTTTGCACGAACCCCCAAACGGCAAGCACGATCACGGCCCCGATGACAGCCCCGATGAAACCCGCCGCCTCGCCAGCCCCGTACAAGCCCAGGCTTTGGCCGAGAAACGTGGCCACGACGGCGCCGACAATGCCGAGAATGGTGGTCAGAATGAAGCCGGACGGCTCGTTGTCTCCCGGCATCACGAACTTGGCGATGACACCGACAATAAAGCCGATGAGGATGGTCCAGATGATCCCCATGTCGGGGTTTCCTTTCAAGATTGGTGACGCGTATCGATATTCAACGCGGCACCGGGGATATGGTTCCATCACGACCCGCCGCATCAGGGCGGCGGATCACGGCCATAGCAGGTGACGGCAGCGTCATTGCTGTCCGCCCTTGTGTTGCAGGAAGAAGCGCAGCATCTCGCGTGATGCATCGGGACCGGTCGGGTCCGTGTAACTGCCGCCGGCCTGACCGCCGGACCATGCATGTGCGGCCCCGTCGATTTCCCAATGCTCGGCCATGCTGCGACCGCTGCGCGACATGTGGCTGGTGTGACTGTGCGTACGGCCGCCGGCGGTTGCTCCCCTGACGGTTCTACGCGTCAGGTTCGGATCGATCTCCACCATGCGGTCAAGCACGGCACGGCCATTGGCGGGATGAACCGTTTGGTCCGATAGCCCGTGAAAGACGATCGTCGGCACGAAAACCGCTTGTGGATTGCCGGGCGCGCCAGTGCGCATTGCGGTGAACGCGGACGGGATATCCTGCGCCCCACCGGCAGGAAGACCGGAATGCACGCCTATGGCCGCGAATATGTCGGGATAGGCGTTGCCGAGGATGGCTGCCGCGGCACCGCCCGCGGACAGTCCGGCCGCATAGACCCGCGCCGGATCGACAGCGTGGCGCTTCAGGATGTCCCGCGCGATCCCGGCGATGATCGCCGGTTCGCCACGCCCCCGCGCCTGATCTTCGGGCCGGAACCAGTTCCAGCATTTCTGGGCATTCGCCCCGGCGGGTTGCCCCGGATAGGCGACCAGACATCCGAACTCTTCGGCCAGCGCATTCATCCCGGTGCCGGTGGCGAAATCCTCGGGTGTCTGCGTGCAGCCGTGCAGCATGACGATCAGCGGCATCGGAGCATCGGGCGCATTCGCCGGAACATAGAGACGGTAGTCACGGCTCCCCGCGGCGGAGACGTGAGACAGCGACAGGAACGCCGCCCCGTCCGGCACGCAAGGTGCCTCGGTGGCCCCCGGCGCATGACCCGGCATTCCACCCGCCGCGATCTTGCGCAGCACCTCGCTCAGCGGGCGGCGCCCAGAGCGAGACCCAGTGCGAGGCCCAGAACTTGGCCCCGTGCTTGGCCCCGTGCCGAAACGGGCATGTCCGGCGTTCCGGGCCTTCGGTGTCGGTGCCGTGTCGAGGTTGATGAAATCGCCTTCGATCACATCACCATCAATCACATTGTCTGCGTCGGACATATCCGCCGGGGCCTTGCCCTGTTGAAGCAGTGACTGGATCAGGGCGGTCGCCTCTTGCAGGTTGCCGGATCTTGTCAAGCCGGTGGCCCTGGCCAGACCTTGCTTGAATGAGGTGTTCATCGGATACTTTCCTTTATTGGAGAGACGTTCAGGAGATCCGGTCCGAAAGCGCAGCCTTGACCGTATCGCTGGCCTGAAGGGCGCCCAGAACCGAGAGGGACGATATCGTGTTTCGCGCAAGGTCTTCGGTCACATCGGGGGCGATCACGGCCAGGCCAAGAACCCGGATATCCAGCATTTCACCCGCGGCCTGAGCGTCCAGCAGTTCGGCCTTGGTGAGGTGCCGCACGCCAAGCTCGACGCTTTTGCGGATGATGACCTGGCGCACCGTATCGGCATGCCGTTCGATCTGATTGCGGATCGCGGTGCGAATGAAGTCGGAGCGGTTGGAATAGAACCCTTCCTGCACGAGCAGTTCGATCTGGCCGAGATCCACGAACCCGAGGTTGATCGTGATCTTTTCGGAGTCCGGCACCTTGCCGACCGGGCGTGTCACCGTGGGCTTAACCATTTTCTTCTCATTTTAACATCCATACAGATGGTATATGGATGTTTCTTGGATGCTTGCAAGCGCAATGTCGACACTGCCTGTCGATTTGCACTGGGCGGGGCCTCGACCCGCGCTGACCGAGTGCTGCGTCGCCAGTCTCCCGGGGCCGGATTTGGTTACTGCGCCCTCAGGTCTGGAAATTCGTTCGAGCCGCGGGCCATGAGCCTCTGCCGGCGCGCGCTCCGCAGGGGCAGCCCATTGTGGTATTCCATGGAGTTGCAAACCAACCCTGGAAAAGCGCGAATGGACAGACGGAAGGATGCAACCTTTGGGGCGATCCTGGAACATCTGATCGAAACGGGCCCCGGTGAAGTCACCGGGGTGGTGGCCCGCGTCTTCGATCTGGCGATGCGTGACGCGAGCGCGAGCGCTTTCTCGGGGCCGGGCATTGCGAGCGCACGCCCGGGTGCCGGGGCTACCTGCTGTTCAGAAAATCAGGATGACTGCCGCAAACTCACACTGATGGTTCCGTCGCTTTCCAGGATCAGCGTCTCGATATCGACAAGCCTTTGTCCGCCGGAAGAACGGACGGCGCTCATCGCTTCGTCCTGTGTTACGCGTGACCGTTTCATCGCGGCGTTACAGAAAGTTCCGTCTCTCGCCAACAGCGTCGGTTCGGAACGGACGATTTTGGCAAATTGCTCTGATCTGACCGAGGTGAAGGTCACAAGGAATTGCATGAAAATCAACATTGCGAGGGCAGCCGCTCCCTCGGCGAGGGGGACCGATTTCTGCAAGATGATCGCGGCAAGCGTGGAGCCAAGCGCGACTGTCACGACAAGATCGAACGCATTCAGCTTTGCAAGCGTGCGCTTTCCCGATATCCGCAGAAACAGGACAAGTGTGAGATATGCGAGCGCACCGACAAGGATCGTGCGGATAATCCCCTCCCACCCGTGAAAAAACATTTCTTCCCAGTTCATGTCCTTCACTCCTTCGCATGGGTCCCACCGTGGACGAGGTCAGCGCGCCGTGATGTCGGCCCCCGCGCGAAGATTCAGTCGTCGGAAGAGCCGGCCTGTTCCACGCAAGTCCCGGCTCGTCCCGGACCGATGTTTCGCACCGGCGAGATGGCGATGCACCCTCGTCCCGGATGTCGGGCGCGTGCTGTTTCGCGCAACGCGGCCCCTATGATCGCCTTTCAGCGGATTGAGGCGAATTGGACGGGGACTTGGACGGGGACGAAGACGGTTTTCGGTCGTGCGAGAACCGCTCTGCGTCGCGCACGGAGGCGGTATAGCCCGCGACACAAATCGAAAGCAGCACGCCAAAAATGAGAAGCGCCACGACATAAGACATGGTGATCGTCCCTATCCATACATTCGTAGAGTCAACGCCATCATCAGCGATACGTTCCCGATGATTATCCTGCATCGGCGGCGACTCTGGCCGGTTTCCACGCAAACCGTGGCGACTGGGGACCACGACCCGACAATTGCGTTGTTTTTGAGTGCACAGCTACCGGTGTCCGCCGACAGTCGTACGCATCAGTACGTGGGTTATGTCTGACCCTCGGGCAGGGCGCCCCTACGCCACCGTCTCGCCCAGCATATGCTCTACCCAGAGCTTCTGTACAGCGACCATCGCCACGATGGTGAGTGGCGCCGCAAGGATCAGCCCCACCACCCCGAACACGACGCCGAGAAGCACCTGCACGGCGATCAACAGAGCGGGTGCAAGGTTGACCGCCTTTTGCTGGATCATCGGCATGAGGAGGTTTCCCTCGATGCTCTGAATCACAAGATACCCCCCCAGCACGATCAGCCCGGTCTGCATCCCCTCGGAAAATCCCACGGCAACGATAGGCACCGTCGCAATGAGCGGACCGATGAACGGGACAATGGTCAGCAGAGCTGTCAGAACCGCAAGCCCAAGCCAGAGATCGACGCCGAGGATCAGAAAGCCGAGCCCGACCGTCGCCCCGATGAACCCCATGGACACCAGTTGTCCGAGAAACCACCAGCGCAACGCATGGGCGATCGCGGACAGTGTCTCATCCACCGTACCCCGCTGGTCGGACGGCACGAGGCGCATCGCGCCCTTTCGGTAGAGTTTCGGTCGCGCCGCGAGAAAAAGCGTGAGAACGACAATGATACCGAGACTCGTGATCGCGCCGACCGCCGTCATTCCCCAGTTCACCGCCTGCCCCGCCAAGGTGCCCGCGGCACCGGCGAAGCCCTCTCCCTCGCCATCCATCTCGCCGAGAAAGTCCAGTGCGCCAAGTTCCGAAAGCCGGGTGTGAATCGTTTGCACGAAGTCGATCATCGTCTCGATCAATGCACGGAACTGCTCGATCAGGCGCGTCGCCGACAGGCCAAGGGTCGCGATCAAGAGCGACGCGACCCCAAGCGTGATGCCCGCCAGCGCCCAGCCACGAGAGACAGGCAGCCTGCCAGCAACCGCACGCGCCATTCCATCCAGCCCGACCGCAAGAAGCACCCCCGCGAACACAAGAAGCAACACATCCCCGAGGAGGTATCCCAGCAGAAGCAGCCCCGCCGTAAGAAATATCGTGTCGGAACTGATCCTCGACGTCGCGTCCATGCCTCTGCGCCCCCTCTGCAGCGCGGCTCGATGCCGCAACCCGCTATGCAACGTCCTCGACTTCGTTTCGTTCCAACACGTGCGCGCAAGAATGCGCTTCGCTGAAAAGGCGCTTGGGATCCACGGGTCGAAGGCCGGATGCGGGACCTGTTCACAGGACCAAAGCAGAGGCTTATACCAAGCTGCGTGAAGGCTGACTCACGGGGGATTCCCAAGGCGGCGAAAAACTGACTCTACGGTGAGAGTTGGGGAGGACGTGGCCATGGGTGCAGCAATAGAATTCCGGGCGGGTTTTGACGGCGCGACATTGAGGTGCCTGGCCCGGACAACGAAGAACGCGATCCAGAGCCGGAGGCTGCTGGCGCGCTGACCAAAATCTACGATGGCGGCAGTCGGGGCGATGCGGCGCGGATTCGCGCCGAGCGCCGCCATAGCCGGCGGGATGAAAGCCCATGCCGGTCATGATGCACCTCCCTCGTTTTCGTCCATTTCTGTCGGGGAGTAAGCGGCGGCTGAACCGTTCGGTACCCTCACCCCATCCGAAGGCGAGGCGTCGATTTGTCCCTGAGTATTCTCAGGGCTCGTCGAAGCGGCGACACGATTGCGCTTCAGTGTAGCAGCGCGGTGCGCGCGTTCCTCTGCGTTCAGCGGCGCACGCCAGAAGCGCGCAATTCTGCGCAGGTGTTTCCGCCCCTCTTTACGGCGCAGGGATGGCCCGCGCGAACTTTAATGCGATTTTGTGTAACATAGTTCCTGCGAGTTTCAGGCCGCCTCACAGCATTTCGACAAACGGCACGATCACGAACCAGGCAATATAGAGAAGTGAAAGGCCAAGCAGCAGGTCGATGCGCCGTTCCGGCGCCCCCTCGCCGTGATAGCGCAGCAGAAGCCAGGTCAGCCCGGCGGCATGGGGGATGGCGATGAGCGCCAGCGCCGGCCCGACCGGAACCGGCCCCAGGGCAACGGCCAGCGCCCCAAGTGCCGACAGCGCCAGAAAGCCGATGGCCAGCGGCACGCTCCTGGCCGTGCCCAGCCTGACGACCAGCGTCATCTTGCCGGCCTCTCGGTCGGCCGTGCGGTCGGGAATGCCGGCGAGCAGGATGGCGGGCAGGACGGCGACCCCGATGACCAGCGCCATGAACCACGCCTGGCCCGAGAACACATCGCCCCCCTGCACGACATGGCCCAGGATCAGCACACCCGGCCCATGGGTCAGCGCTACGTCAAGTTCGCCCAGACCGCGATGCGACAGCTTCAACGGCGCCACGGTATATCCAAGCGCCAGAACCGCCAGCGCGAGGAGGACGAGGAGCACCACCACGGGCGAGGGCACCACGAACAGAAGCCCCAGCGCGGCCAGCGCGCTGACACCCAGCGCCACCCGCGCGCCGCGCCACATTTCCCCGAACGAAAGGCCACCCTCTTGCAGGCTGCGTCCGCCGCCGCTGAAGGGACTATGGAATCGGTTCCGCACGTCGCTTGCAAAATCGTTGATGTCGTTGGTCAGCACCGTGGCGACTTTCAACCCGACCATTGCGACGAGCCCGAGGAAAAACGCCAGCAGATCGAGCGATCCGGCCACCATGAGTGCGCCAATCGTGTAGGCCAGAATGCTCATCGGGTAGAATTGCGGGCGCACCGCAAGCAGCCATCGGCCCAAGGCGTGCAGACGTCGCCGGACCCGTCGGCGCGGGCCATCGTGCAAGCGCAAGCCCAGTTCCCGCGCCTGTCGGACCCAGCCTTCGCGCGTCGCCTGGTCTGTGTGGCTGGGCGGTGCGAAGGTCGTAACCGCTACGGTCTTGATCCCGCAAAGACCCAGCGTCGCGCGGGCCATCGCCTTCCGCCCCGGCGCCCCCTGGATCCATCGATAGACAAGCGGCGGAACGTCCATGGTGATCAGCAGTTCGGCCGTGCGGGGTGCGAGCATGCCGTAATAGTGCCCGCCATCCTCGCGGAACGCGAAACCGGGGTAGAGGACGCGGTCCAGAAATCCCTTCAGCCCGGCGGGCATCGTGCCCCACCAGTTGGGAAAGACAAAGACAAGGTGCTGTGCCCATTCGATCGATTGCCGCGCCTCGGCAAGGTCGGGCTCCAACGCCTGATCGGCGGGAGAGTTCGCCGTGACGTCGGGATCGAACGCCATCTCCGACAGATACAGGATCCTGACCGCGCATGAGGCCTGTCGCGCACCCTCGGCGAATGCCTGAGCGAGCGCGACGGAAAGGCTGTGACGGCGCGGATGGCCAGCGATCACGAGAACACGTAATGCCTCATCGGGCGCCTTTTCGATCGGTGCCGGGCCGGCTGCGCGCGCGTTATCACTGGCGTGAAAGGCGTTCGCTTGCCCGTGACGTCCGCTGAGAGCCGCGATATCAGGCTTGGACGCACCGTTCGGCCCGTCTGGCGCTGGCTGCGCTGCCTCTACGTCGCCTGATGAATCCATTCGGTTTGTTCCGTCCTACCCCAAAAACGATCTTCGCATTTTCCGTCCTCATGCACCATGCCTTGCAAACAATGCAGGATCAGGAGGCAGAGGGCCTAATCTGGCGCGATAACTGGGCTGGAGGCACGGATTCTTCAGACAACGTCGAGCGCTACTTTCCGGAGGAACGGGGGTATAGCATGGACGACAAGAACGAGTTGAAACTAGGCGCGACGGAGGCCTCGGCTCTGACGACGCGCGCCCCAGACGCTGGCGGCGGCGGGGCCGAGGCCGGTCCGGGCAAGCGCTTCTCGGCTAAGAAGAAGCTGGTCGTAGTGCAACGCTTGACGCGGGGCGAGAGTATGGAGGCGCTGTCGCGGGAGAACGTGCCGGTACATCGGCTGTCGGAATGACGCGCGCTGGATGCTGCGTCTTGTGACTGTTACCGGCTCTGGTGCAGGCGACAGCCGAAAAGTACCCGGGCCGCTCGGGACCAGACCAGCTTGCGCTCCGCCTCCTCGATCCAGAGCACCCAGTCGAAGGACTGCTCGAGCCGGGTGATCGCAGCAGCCGAGGTCCAGACCCGCATCCGCTTGGGCTCCATCGCCGCGATCTCGCGCCAGGTCCGCGCGATTTCGGGCCAGACGCTGAAATAGCCCTGCACCTTTACAGTCGGCAGCTTGCGCAGCGTGCGGAACGCTTCCTCGAAATGGTTGGCGACGTCGTCGGCGTTCCAGTCAGCCATGGCGCGCCTCCTGTCGCTTGCCGTAAAGTCTTTCCCCGGGTTGGCGCACGAGTTCGCGTTCCGGCCAGGTCAGCCGCGCGTCGTCGATCGCCACGGCCAACAGGCCCCGTTCCTTCCAGGCGTTCCGTCGCAAGCGGCATAGAACCGCCGACATGTGGGGCCACAGGAAAACCCCTCAGGAATGTTTGCACTCGAACGAACCAGTATCGGTGTGAACCGAGTGGGAAGCCGGCATCGAGGGCTTCGGCGCTGATCCAGGTTAGGGCTGACCTGCGTGATGGGCCGTAATCTGCGTGGAGTGCCAATCGTGCGAGATGCTTTGCTCATCTTGAGCAGCGGTTGCCGCCAGGGTACTGACTGGAGAGAAGTTCATGGACTTGACCACAATTCTCATCATAGTTCTCGTCGTTGCCTTGCTCGGCGGAGGTGGCTGGTATGGCCGCGGGCGTTGGTTCTGATCCGAAGCGGCGACGTTCGGGTTAGACTAAGCCAGCAAGCGTCGACCGCGACTTTCTCCGCCGTATCCTCGGGCTTCGTCGTGAGAACAGGGAACGCGAAATGTCTCTGTCGACGCCCAATGCCTACGGGGCACCTCGAAAAATTGCGCTGTCACCAGCGTTTTGGTATGATCGGAGCGATCAAACGGCATGGGGGCGCAACGATGGCACAGATGGGTTTTT
>Ga0307959_1000417_pt1 | contig 22522 bp, 9 predicted proteins | sample OrgLakmetagen494_FD_201813 | JGI IMG/M metagenome (GOLD analysis project Ga0307959, IMG submission 201813) | Saline water microbial communities from Organic Lake, Antarctica - #494 | ecosystem: Environmental > Aquatic > Non-marine Saline and Alkaline > Saline | place: Antarctica: Organic Lake...
AGCGAGAATGTCCAAAATGCCTTGCAAGATTTTGTTCTTGTTTAGCAGTTGGATATATCCTAAAGCGATATGTTTTATTGATTACTTTCATTTCTTACGCAAATATACGTTAATAGTATGGATTATACAAATATATATAAAAAATAAGGGGTTGAGGGTCATCACTCAACAAGTTTTTTGTTACGGAAAGTACTTCACTTCCCAGGTCTTTTTTGTTTTTATCCCTTACTATTTATATACTAACCGTTACTAATAATACTACATCGGTACTTACATCCACCATTCTATATTTGTCAATTGCTCTACGTCATCATTTGATGGTATATACACTTCTTCTGTGTCATTATCAAACACTTGGAATACGCCTACTTCTGGGTAAAATGCTTTTATCGCTTTAAATACAATTACTTGGTCTTGAACTGGTTTTTCTTTTCTAAAATACTTTTTCATATTCTAAGTTGATCTTATCTTATTTACTGTTTTTATTTTAAACTTTCTTTTACTAGTTCGTTAAATTCTTCTTGAGAGTTTATGGTATAGCCTTTGTCCTCTTCTGATCTAATTCTAAGGTTAGGCAATTTACTATTTGACTGAAAATAACTACAACCTTTGCACCTCTCTATACCTTTAACCTCTTGAGATTTGCAGTCTAAGCATCCTCCATGGAATATTAGGTCTATATGCTCGTCCTCTTCTTTGACATCTAACTTGGGGCCTATTATCATGACATTGGACCTAAACTTTTTGTTGAGGTAATCTGCATTATGGTATGTCCATTTTTTGTATGTTATGTAATCGTCTTGTGATAGTGCCCCGTGAGCAACAGGGTAGTTGTCGATGTTAGAATTGTAATCAAATATCCTCTCAAACTCTTGTAGTTGTTCGGGCGTTAATCTAATACTGTACTCCTCTATTCTTTTGTAAATACGAGAGCTCGACTCATGATATGAAGGTGGTCTGTCTTTTATAGACTCTGTTATTACCATTAGCACTATTGCTGCGATTAATATAATTCCAAAAATTACCATAGTTTAATTGTTGTTTAAGAATGTTATTAGCTCTTGTGATTTATCTAGTACATGTTTTAGTGCTACTGTTTTAGCATCTGGTAGGTTGTTTTCAACGCCCAGCCATTCCCCGTTTAACATTATGTCATAGCTTGGTCTTTCTTTCCAGCTCTTCCACTCTATTATGATTGTACCTAGTGGTGTTTCACTAATTGTGTGATCGTAGTAGCTTATTCCTTCAACTGTATCGTCGAATGCTTTCTGTGCAAAGTTATATTCCTCATCAGTGAAAGCCCCTTTTTCTTCTCTACCGTCATTTGGTGCTTCAATTGTTGACATTAAACCTTGTATTATATCGCCGTTTAGCCACTTCTCTAATTCTACTTGTTTTGTTTCTCTGTTTTTTATTCTTTTTCTTTTATTTATTATTGGTTATTCATTATTTCCCGTCTGAGGCAGTTGTCAAGGATTACTTGATAACTGATTTTTCATTTATTATTGGTTATTCATTATTTTTTCAATATTTATGTACATAATTTTAGATTTATTCACTACAAATATATAAATAAAAAAGGGCTTGTGAAAGCCCTTTAGTAATTATTTATGATTTATTCTTCTTATCAATCTGCACAAGATTCACAATCGTCCCATTTTGATCCTGAACTATGTTCTATTGCTGCGTGACCTTGAGCAAAGTAATAATACAAGGTTTTTATACCTCTACTGAAAGCATATCTGTGCATGTCATAAACGTCTTTTGTAGTATACTGCGGTCTACCGAACAAATTTAAGCTTTGACCCATATCTATATAGACTTGACGATCTGCTGCTAAATCAATAATATCTTTAGGTGCTATTTCAGAAGCTGTTTTGAACACCGCCTTTTGATCCTCACTCAAGAAAGCTAAATTCTGAACTGAACCTCCATTGTTTAAAACTTCACTCCAAACCTCTTGTGAGTTCTTGCCAATGTCAGATAAAAGTTTCTCTAAATAAGGATTTTTAACAACCTCTTCGTATCCTGCCAACTCTTGGCTATAATAGTTCGAGACCCTTGGTTGTATACCTTGGCTAACATCAGGTAAAAAAGAGGTTGATTTATTAGGTGCGACCATCATAAGGGAAACATTTCTTCTTGTAAGCCCTGCATCTTGACATAGCTTAGGTGATCCTACTTTATCACCCATTTCCTGAGCATACGTCTCCCCTACATCTCTTAATAATTTGAATATCTCTCTGTTAAGTGCTCTACTCCCAATTCCGCCAAAAGCTAAACCTTTTGATTGCAGTAGATCAGTGAAACCCATAGTACCTAGACCTATATCCCTTTTATCTATAGCGCTCCTACGTGCTTTTTCCAGAAAAGGCACACCCTCAGTTAAATCTATAAATAAGGATACCATAATATCTAAATAGATATAACAGTCTCTTATAATTTTAGGGTCGGATTTTATCTCATCATACTTAACTAGGTTTAAAGATGCTAACATACACACAAAAGAGTACCTATCATCTAAAGCCGTTAAGGCTTCAGTATTAGACGTGATGAACCCGTTGCAAACCCACAAGTGTTTTTCAGAGTCTATGGTAGGACAGTATACATCTTGTTTTCCTTTTGATACAATAGACATAATTTCAGAAGATTTATGAGAGTTATCTCTATACTCTCTGTCCTCTAAATACACATTTTTTCTACTTAAAAAACTAGTGTTCTTCTCTACCTTCAGTAAATCAGTTTTGTTTGATATTACTAGTCTGTATATATGATTAGTCTTATAGTCAGCGTAATCTCCCGTACCATCATTCTTAGGCAAACTTTGAACACCCTCTTCTTTTAAATCATATATCTTTGAGTTTATACCTAAGTTAGAGCAAATTAGTTGGACTTTTTTAAGTAAGCTTAAATCTATGTTTGCTAAAGATAAATTTATAGGTTGACCAAAGGACTTTCCAGTATTGTAGTCTCCTACAGTCCCGTCTGAATATAATAACCCTCTTAATAACTGCCATTGAGTTTCCTCATTTGAATCTAATATCCAGTGAGGTATCTCTCCTTTCTTGAAAGCTAAACCATTACTATTAAATATAGAGGTGTATAAATTCTTTCTTTTTGCCTGAGAGTCCCCTGTACTAGTAGCATCTAAGAACCTTAGCTCTCTCTTACTGTTAGGGTGAAAGTGTACTCCGCTTCTTTCGCAAAATTTATCACAGATCTCTTCTATTTCGCCTACTAAATCAAAGTCATTCTCCCAAAGGCTTAACCTTAGCCCATTACCTTGTTTATTACCATCTCCTAAAAATAGGCCTAATAAAAAAGCTAACCCTTGTTCGTCCCTCTTTCCAAATAGTCCCTTATTTGTCTGTATACAGACTTTTTGTCCTATTTTCAAGCCTGAGTCTATGGACTCCCTAAAAGTTTTTCTAGTACTATCCCTCACTACTAACTCATGGTTAGCCGTAATTGTGTGCGACATACCATTCTTTAGGTTGACCTCAAAAACTTCTGAATTTCCTCTGTATAACATTGCTGAACTATTGTGTACGGCTTCGTTATCAAAAAGTTGTAAGGGAAGGTTTGTGTCAGATAGCTCCTTCACAGTTTTAAAACCTTCTTGTGTGGCTACTAATTGATCCCCTGTAACACAACAAATATTTGTAGCATTTACTTCTAACTCTAAGTTTTTATATACTTCACTTTGATTAGTGTTACAGTTATCTACATCTAAAATATAAATTTTACCTTTGCTTTTTCTTTTTTGAATTAAAATTAGAAAACGCTTTTTAAGCTCTGAATCCTCTTCAAAGTCTTTCCAAAACCCTTTTGGTAAAACTATACAACCAGTGTTCCTAACTAGAGGGTCCTTAGAGTCAGGGTTCTTTTTATCTAACCTCTCCATAAAGTCATAAAACTCTACATCGGTTATATAAATGGATGGAACACTATATCCTCTTCTTACCGCACCTTGACTAACTTTTTGTGAAGACCTTAAACCATCTTCTATCCAGTCTAGCTTGGAGTTTGAATGGAAACCTTCATCTAACTTGGTCCCTTTTTCTACAACATTTATATAAGATGAACCAATACCTCCCCCTAATTTAGACATCATAGCCGTTTCACCGAAAGAATAGTAAATTCCTTGGATACTGTTTTCTACTCCGAGTATGTAACAAGATGCTGGGAGATTTGGAGACCCATTGTATTCACGTCCTACGTTAGCCCATTGCGGAGTTGAAGGGATAAAAATTTGATTATTAATGTAACTTTTAATCCTCTCACTTAAGCCTTCTTCTCCATACTCTCCTTCGTATTGTTTAACAACACTACAAATTGAGTCTATTCTGTCCACTATAGTTTCATCCCCTTTTAAGTACTGCCTATTCTTTAAAAAATCTACTGCTTGTTGTCTATACATTTTTAAAATTTAAATTCGTCTATATTAATTTCTTCCTCTTCGTTTGCGTAATTTCCTACCTCATTTAAGAAAAAATCTGAGTCTGTAGAACTAAGTATTCTAACCATAAACCAAGAATTTTTCTTTTCGTAAAGTTCTTCATCAACAACATAAGCACTGTGGTCTATTTCAAGATCTTTGCAAAGCTCCCTAAAATTATATCTAGTAAAATTTAATATCTCTTCTTTAGTTATATGGTCAGGCACTCCGTTTTCGAAAAACCAATCTATTAAAGCTAATTCAGACTTATAAGCCATTTTAATATTCTTAGCTACAAACTCCTCTAAATACTCGTTCCAAAGACTCGGTTTTTGTTTTTTCACAATATTTATTATGTCAATACCAAATTGGTAATGCATAAGTAATTCTTCTTGTGCTGTAGACTTCTGCAGTTTAGAAATAGTCTCTAGACCTTTCTTTGCTTTAGCCCAACTAGACAATATGTAAAAGCAAGGGAGCAAGCTCACTCTTTCTGTTAGAGCAGTGAATAATGTAAGTCTTTTAAGAGCTGCTCTCTCTCCTCTAAGTCTTGGGTCGGATTCATTATACTTTTTTAAGTATTTGATCTTATCTCTTAAAGGTTTATGGCTATCAATTTCTGATTTATCAACTTTTAATACGTCCAAAAGATGGTGATAAGATTTACGGTGTGTTACCTCTTGAGCTCCAAATAAACCTCCTACATCAGATATAATAACTTGAGGAAAGTCTTTATGTAATGTCATCCAAAAGGTTTTGACTGTGTCTTCCACAATTGCAACTGAGAGCAGGCATCTTTTTATAGCCTCTTTATCAATGCTTATTAATTCATTGTGGTAATGTGGTGCATCTTGCTCCTCTATTAATGCTTGGTAAGCTGCAGGAGTCCAAATACTCCGATACATCATTTTTGTATACTTATCCAAGTGTTGATAATCTGGATGAAGATACTCTTGGTTTTCGAAAATGTTTGTCATAGTTATAGTTTAATTTTTTAAGAGCTGCAAATATACAATAATAGTGTGTACTGTACAAACACATTAGATATTTTTTATTAAATTTTTAATCGTCTAAAGCAGATACTAGCATTGCTGATATAGGACTCCATTTTAGGTTTGATGAATTGTAAAAATAGTATGTGTCTCTAGTCTGCTTTAACTTATTCATGTCGTCAATAGTCTTCATACCTGGGACTACTTTTTTTAAAGCTCTCATTCTTTCTGTTTCTCCTTTATACTTACCACTTTTAATTATTTCAGAACCTGTGGCTAACTGTGGAAACAAGTTGAATGTATCTTTTACTACATTAAGTCCCACAAAAGGAGATTCTAAAGTTTCGTACATCTGGTAAGGTAAACCTGACTGAGAAGATACTTGTTCGTTTAAGACTCTCAAAGCTAAATAAGATGTGAATTGTAGTGCAGGATTTGATTCATCATCATCCGCAGCTTGTAATAGTATATACGCTATTCCTGACATGCCCGCTAAGAATGTTGAGTCCAATACCACTCTTCTTATATTCCTTCTTCTTACTAATAGTTGATCTGCTACCGAAACTCCCTTTTTAGGTTTTAGGTTTTTACCGTTCCACACTTCTCTGAACTCCTTTATGTTTTTGGCTTTAAAAGATTCTGTTATAGCCTCAGAAAACATATTGTATACTGTTCTATATGATCCTTCTTCAAATTCCCCTGTTGCCAAGTTGTAGTGGCTGTTTTTTGTTCTGTTAGATATAGCTACCGACAACCAACCTCTGTGAGTCATAAGGTAATTCATTGCAAAGTGTCTTTGTGCTGCCACTCTTTGTTCCGAAGTAATTTGTGTATCTAACTGTGACGCTGCCCTCTTAATAGAAGTAGTTACACCTTCCATTTGTGTTTGGAGATATTCATCTGTCTGGAAATCTTCTCTGAGCTCTTGTTTTAACCCTTCTGTGAACTTTACTCCTTCTTCTGATACATCTAGGTAGTTATAAATAACTTTGTCTTCTAAAGCTTTCCATTTCGAGTCTATCTCGGATTGAGATACGCCTTTATTTGCTTCGTCTCTTTGAAAACCACTATACTTTTTTATAACACCTTCTTCTGTTACTCTAAAATCATGCAGCACTCCCATCATGGCTCTAGGTGTAATAGGAAAGTTACCCATAGCGTGAACAGACATAGGCAGTCTTGAGAAATTCCTAGCTAAATACCCGTAGTTACTGCTATCAAATCTTTCTTCTGATTTAAATATATTAAAATATTCCCCTAAAATGTTAAGTTTAGATTTACTTCTTAGTTTACCTACTTCTGTTACAGAGTCTTTAGCTAGTCTAGCCCACTCTTTTGTACCTAGTCTTGTGGCTTCTTTGTTTATAATCTCTCCAACATACTTTTCTATCTGAAAATTTATCTCTGATGTAAAGTAAGAAGTTGCACCCACTATTGTAGAGAATCCTAAGTTTCTAAACTTAATAAAATTCAAGAAGTTACGAGCAAATTTAGTAAGGTCCATCTTTTGACCCATAATATTTACCTTGAACTCTTGTGTTTCGTTTTTACCATAGAAAGCATAATCGAAAAAGTTATTCAACATAGCTACAGTGTTTTTTGTAGATGATCCTACTCCTGCATCTTGTCTAGATTCAATAGCCTCTTTTATAGCTAAAGCATCTCCTATGTTATTTTTTCTATGTTTGTGCAATACTGACTGTTGGTACATGGATGCATAAGAGAAAAACAATTCATCGGTTAACTCTTCTTTGTTTTTTATATCTCTGGTGTAGTATGTAGGTATGACAGATACTTCAGATTCCCCTACGGTTTCTCCATATTCTATATCATCTACCCTATAAGAAAATAGTTCTTTTACACCTTGTTGGATACCGCCTCGACCTACTCTTTCTACAACATCTTTGGCTCTATCAATGCCTTTTCTAGTTATCTGTGGTAACTTATAAAGGTTGTGTTTTCCCTCTAGTCCATAATTTTTCAAAGTCTCTCTCTGTAAAGTTAAAATAGCTTCTAGAGTTTGCTCTTTTACAGTGTTCCCTTTTATTTCGTTTTTGAATTTTTCGGATTCAAAGTTTATGTCTTCTTTCTTCTCTCCTATTTTAATCCCTTTATCATTAAATTTAGGTACTGTTCTTTTTATGTCACCTTTTTTTACCTGTAAACCACCTTCATAGTTAGGATTAAAATCTGGATTTTTATAGGTGTTATCCACATCTTCCAGAAAAGAGTAGTTTGGTGTAACTTGTAAGTTGGGGTTTTGACTTAACCTCGTTACATATTGTGTTACTGTCTCCCCTTGTGATCTTTGCAAATCTTCATTTATATTCTTTGGTGCAAGCCTTTTGTAGTGTGAACCTATTTGGCTTTTAGCAAAATCTCTTATGCTTGTGTTTACCCCCTCTTCGGTTGTGATATCATACCCACCTTCTTCTATAAATTCTCTTTGTCTTTGTGTCAAACTTCCAGCGTAACCTTTACTTTCAGAGTTTAAATTATATCTGAAATTTGATACCCTATCGTTCGCTTTGTTACTTGAGTTCTCTTGTATAAATCTTATCTCTTCTTGTAGAGTGAACTCGTTATCGTTTACTTCAGCTTGATACGCTCGGTTTGCACCTATTTCAAAGTTTTTCTCTAATTCCTCAGATGTCTCTTCCCCTTCAATAGTTTTAGATAATCTTGAATAACCGTCTGAAATTTTAGAATCCAGGTCTACAATTATATCACGGATGGGTTTTCCCACCTTTTCTATTTCGAATGGTCTGTTTGGGTCTTTGTGTCTAGCCAATAAAGCCCTTCTTCTAGCAATATTTTGTTTTAAAGCTGTTAATTCAGATACAAGTGTTTGAGGATTTCCTTCCGACTCTATCGCATTTTCTATTCTGTCTATGAAAGCTTCATCTGTACCCATTTCGTTCCAGAAATCTTTCGACAACATGAGCGATGCATTAGTTTCGAAAAACCTTAATGCTGCATCTAAATTTTTCTCCGACTCAACTTCAGATAACTTTTCTAAAAAGTTGTTTATGTTTATTTCTTTGTCAAAAGAATCGGAGTTTTCCTCTATATATCTTTGGTCTAATTTGTGTAAGTCTATTGCAACTAAACCTTCTGTTGCTACATTATCTGTTATTTTTTTAGGGTCGGCAAAATAAAAGAAGCCATCTGCTTCAAAAGCGGAAGCCTTCGGATCTAACTTGCCGTCTTTTATAAACTCACTAGGAACATCTTCCATTAATGTAACACTAGACAAACCGTTTTTAAGGCTTCCGTCATCTTTGAAAAAATCCTTATCGGCTTTACGAGTCTTTTTTAGAGCTTTTAAAAACTCATAATCTGCTTTTGTAAGTCTAGACCAATCTACTAAACCTTCCTCAGTAATAGCACTTTGCATTAATTGAGCTCTATCTGCTGAATATCCTGAAATAGTGTTTTTGGTTTCTTGCCCTATACCTAAATCTTCGTATTTTTTATCTAAGTTTTTATAGTATTGTTCGTTAAAGAAAGTTTCTTGTATCTCTCTTAGTCTTTCTTTGAGTATTTTTGTGTACTCTACAGACTGATTGGCATCTAACTTTTCTAAGTCGTTTGCTTTAGCTTTATTTATTATGTCTTCAATGGAGTCCGTACTACCTGTTACTTCTTTTCTTACCTCGGCTCTTATTTTAGCTACAGTGTCTTCTATTTCTGCTTGGTCTAATTCGTTCACCAAATATCCTTTGTCAAAGAACTGTTTTAGTTCACCAGGTTTTATACCTATTCCATCCTCTAGATTTTTTAGAAAAGTTTTTATGCCCGCCATATACTCTTGTCTTCCTCCATTGCTTGTTCTTTCAGCTACATCTGATAGGAGGCCTAGAAGTGGGTCATTAGAGTTGTTAATCTGCCCAAAGTATCGGTGGAAAAGTGTTGTATCTTTATGTGCGGCATTTAGCCATTCTTTAACATGCTCTCTATAGGTTTCATCTAACTTATCGTGCTTTAGAATCATTCTATCAACTAGGCTGTCTAAAACACCATCGTATATATTCTTAGAATTCTTTCTGAGCTCATCAATCTTTTCATTAATCCCTTTAAGGTCTGTGTCTACTTTCGCCCAATCTTTTCTAGGGTACAGCTCTGGATTTTTTTCTATATTGGCTCTTATGGATGTTATAAGGGGAGATAGATTGTTAGACAAAGTTTGAAATGATGCTGTTTCATTTGCTCCAAAAGTTAGATTCTCATTATTTTTAGAGTCTTTTATAACATCGTTCAAATATTTTATTTGTGTCTCAGCCACTGCCGCCACTTCTAAAGCTGCTTGCTTTTGTAATTCTATGTCTTGTTCTGCAGTAAGGCTTTTTAATTTTTCTAAATTTCTTTTAGCTCTTAAATCAGCAGATTTGTTTTTTAAATCTAGTTTTCTTATACTGCTTCGTAGAACCTCTAAACTTTTCTCGACTTCTACTTTGAGACCTTTTATATTATTGCTTTCTTTTCCTGCAGAATATAAAACAAATTTATTATTACTAAAATTGTCGGTGTTTAAATAATTGGCTAATTGATTTTCATATAGTAAAGTATTTACCTTCTCTGTAAAATTATCTAAATCGGTTCTTACTTTAGCTGTGGTATTTATGCCTATGAACTCTAGTATAGAGTCAAACAGTTGTTTAATTTTATTTATTATGGAAGTTACTGTACCTGTTGTATTTTCTGTTGAGAAATTGTTTTTGAATGAGTTGGCTAGAACCTTACCTAGTACCTCTCTTCTTATTATTTGCTCTAACTCTGCTCCTTCATATTCTCTACCATATATTTTTCTGTATACTTCTGAGAACTCCTGGTATTCCTTTGTCTTGTTTATATTTCTCAAAAGATTTTCTATTTCAGACTGTTCCCACCCCTCAACTATAAAGTGAGCCGTCTCTTCTGTCAAATCTTCTGTTGTTATATTTCCGTCTTTAAATGCTACAACTTTGTTAGCTATATCTGCAAGTGCTGTGGCTGAGGGTTCTACACCATTTTTGATCTGATACTTTTCAACGTAATCAGAAATAGATGTTGCGTTAACACCCATAGAGTTTAAAAGGTCTAAAAGCCTTAACTTTAAGTCGTTTTCATTCAACTTAGTTTCTTGTTCAGGTTCTATAGACTTGGTATGAAGTACTTCTTTTAACTCGTCATTTAGTATGGAATTGACTTCCGAACTTTTGTCTGTTTTAAGGTACTCTCCAAAAAGAAAACCATTGTCAGATTTCTTTACGTTTTTCCACCCTAAATTTACAATAGCCTTAGATCTCAGTATCTCTTCATTTACTCCTACACCTATAACTGTCTCTCCTGCAGGTTGAAAATAACTTTGACCATCATAAGTCTCTTTATTTTCAGAAATGTAGCCTTCTTTGATGCCTTGATTGACAAAGCCTTTAACTGTCTTTTTATCAAAAGAAGGTTTAACCGTTTTAAACGGGATGAAATTTCCAGAGTTGTCTAAAAAACCTACCTCTATTTGTGAGGGGTTTCCTTTTAAAGCATCTTTATAGGAACCAAATATTTCTCCCCCCACACGGTTTGCCACCATGTAGTTTTCCTCTTTTTGATACATTTCTTCACTCTCTGTATTTTTATAGATTTCTAGTGAGTCCTCTAAACTATCTACAGTGGGGTGTGAAGATATTTTACGAAAAAGAGATGATTCTTTGCCATCTCTGTTTTCTACTTTTTGTATCTTGTTGTCTTGGTTATAACTTACTCTACAGGCCATGTGTTATTTTTAATTACAATCGAAATGCTTATTGTTTATAGATTCTAATTCTGAAGATGTGTACAAATTAGAATTATTTTCAACTTCTTCTTGACTGCGAATATAAGGTTTTATTTGGTTTTGTGCAAATTTGTTAAGGATTCTAAACTCTGAAAAAGTCTTAAGAGATGCAATATTAGTTGGTATCTCTCTATAGAATGTGTGACTAGACTCTTCTTGTGTTTTTTGAAAAAGTCTATTACCTACTCTTAAAAAATCAACGCTTGTTTCATTTGTTACGATACTTGACTGATCTATATTTTGATAGTCCCCTTTAAAAGGTTTTAGAGTCATAGGACTATTTTGATAATAATTTTTAAGAGTTGAATTGGATATAAAACTAGGGGCGTTATCCACCTCTACTAATTTGTTCATAGAACTGTTTCTTGAAAGTGTGCTGTAGTCTACAAAATCTTTCTTTATGTTTTCAGGGATACCGAGCATCACAGTTTCTACGTTTATACTATTTTCTTCTATTAATTTTATTCCTGAGTTGTCTATTGTAAACCTACTGTAGAAGTTTTTGTAAGCCTCGGAGTTTTTGTTTTTCTCTTTTAGTTTATTCACTTGGAACACAGTTGGAAACTCTGTATTTAGGTAAAATTCGTCCCCACTAAAATTGTCAATAGCTTTTAATTCTTTTTGTGTTAGCTCTTGTCTTACTGTATTTACTGGTGCATCAAAGTAATATTTAAACAATAACATTTGTTCTGCTGCGTCAAAATCATAGACTGCTGTACCTAAGTCTAAACTTGATACTTCAGAATTTATGAAAGTTTTTATATTGTTTATTACCTCTTCTTTGTTTGCTATGTTCTTCAGATTTTGATTATCTATTGTATTACTGTTAAAGTACGCTACTGTAGGTAATAATCTATTGTCATTATTAACCGCCTGTTCGTAAACCATCTCGTATAGGTTATCAACAGAAACTTTCTCTACTTTTTGATATATGCCATCCTCTAGTTTAATTAAACTTTCTCTATTAAAAGCTTCATATTCTCCTAGAGCATAATCGTCCACTTTCACTAAAGCCTTATTTCTATGTTGTAAAGGCATTTCTTTTATAAACTCTTCGTTTGTTACCTCTATATTATAAAACTCTTTGTAGTTGTCTAGAAATAGGTTTAGGCTTTCTATTGAAGTGTTTCTTTTGAGTATAAGTAAAGACTCTAAAAGTGTTGTTATTTCTTGCTTAGATTTTAAAACATAAGTATCTGATAGATTCTCTAAATCTAAACCTGCCTCTAGAGCCCTGTCTTGAATTTCAGATAATGCTTCTTCTATTTCTTCTTGTGATTCTTTCCATACTTCGTTAGAGGTTTCTAAGAGCATAGATATTTCTGAAGTTTTTAATTTGGATATATCCATAGAGTTTTCAACTTCTGTTAGCTTATTTTCTATATTGATATTTTCTAAAGTATTGTCCAAAACTTCGATTCTGCTCATCTGAGAGAACTTAGCAAACATTTCATAAGCAAAAATTTCATTATTTATAAACTTCTCTACAATATCTGTATAAGGCAGTTGCATAAAAGCAGTTTCAAACTCTTCTATATTTGTAATCCCTGCGACTTGTTCTTTTATATCCTGTTCAACATCTAATGGATTTTTTATGTTGTACATTCCGTACTTGTTTACAGTCCCATCTAAGACTACGAACTCTGGTCTAAATCCTACAGTGTCTTCTAACTCTATATCTTTTTTAGATAACTCAATTAGATTGCCTTGATATACTGAGTTGTTTTTTATTTGTGTTTTTTCTGCGGAGTTTAATACAGAAGACATATCTAACTCTTTGAAGTCCACATTTCCACCTTTTACTATTTTAGACAGTTCTGCTTTTAAATCAGATGCTGTTATACTTTTAGCCCTTAATATATTTTTAACCTCTATGATTTCTTGATTGGTCATAGGTTCTGCTTCAACCTCCTCTTCATTCTGTTTTAAGAAATCTAGTACGTGCTCTAATTTAGCTTCTCCATTTTTATCTAAAAAATTATAACCTGCATTATTTGTATTTGCATTCATAATGCCATCTGATACATTTCTTTTAGCTTTTCTGGTCATTTCGAAACCTGTATCTTCTAAGCGGAAGCCAAAAGATTCATAGAAATTTATAAGACCCTCAAACGAAGTCTGTTTGTCTCTAGGAGACACCGTTAAGAATACATCTTTGCCTTGTGAATCTGCGTATTCTAAAAACTCACGCATTGCTCTTTTAGCGTTACCTTTTCCTCTTTCTGTTGATTCTATGAGGTCTAATTCTATTTCTCCTGTGGATTCTTCTGTTATAGGATTTACTCTTTCTTTGTAGAATACCTTTGCACCACTTACTTCTATTGGAGAAGAAAAGTCTTTTGAAACTTCGCTATTACCGTATCTTTCTTTAAACTCGTCAATGTAAGACACAGCCCATAAGTCTAAAGCCTCTTCTTTATTTTGAGTATACACTTGTGCTTCGCGAAACAAAATGCTTTGATCCCCGTTTGGTGCTTCTACAGCTTCAATCTCATTGTTCTTTGGATTTCTTATAACTCTACAACTTATACCCATCTTAACATTCTTGGTTTTTCTTATTGTTTACTTTATCTTTTATGCTTTTACTGAGTTTACGTCTTTCTTTATTTAAACCTTCATATTTTTTCAAGTCTCTTTTCAGGTTATCAAAAAACTCTTTGCCGTGTACATCTATTATTGTTTTAGGCACTGCTTTACTTATTGCTTTAGACAATTTTCTTAAATTACCTGCTTTATTAGCAAAAGTGGAAGCGTCTTTTTCATAAACATCGTTATCTATTACATCTGTAAATGTGGTGTCCTCTATAACAGTTCCATCTTTTCTTATATACTCTGACTGCTTTGTTAATATCTCTGAGATATATCCTTGAATTTTGTCTAATAACTGTAAAGAACTTTCTTCAATAGACTCCCTAAAATCTGAGGGTTGTGTTACTTCCGCAGACTTTATATCTAAAACAATCTTGGGTGAATTAAAAGGCGAATTTGTAATATCAATAGGTAAACTAGCTTGCAGAGATAGGTTGTTTAAATTGAAAGTTTTCTCTGCCCACTGTTCTATCTTTGGTAAGACTTTAACTTGTTGCAACTCTTTTTCAACCTCTTCTAGTTTTGTTACATTGGTTAACGAATTTTCATTTAGTTCAAATTTACCTGGCTCTATGTTGTTCTGCAATAATAAGGAATTTAATTGATTTACCTTCTGACCTTTTGTTAAATTATCGTTAGAAAGTATTTCATACATATTGTTTGATAAGTCAACCGAACTAGGTTTTACGTTAACTACAAACGCAATGAGCTCCCCATTGTTTTCAAAAACAATTACAGGAGTTCTCTTATTAGTGTTAGGTAAATATGTTTTTATAACACTCTCTGTATTCACTTTGCCTCCTATAACCAACTTACCTCTCTCAACATAACCTGCATCTTTTATTTTCTTAAGTTCTTTAGGTGAAATGTCTTTATTATTTATAGAAAGACCATCTGCTGTTTTTGACAAGCTAAACACAGGAGAACCTCTATATTTAAAGTTTACAGGTATCGTTGTTTCTAAGTCAATGAGATTGTTATTTTCAGATTCTATTAGTTTTTTGGCTGCTGCTTTTCTTATCTCTGTAAACTTTATTGAAGTATCTGTTGTTCCGTTATTCTCTATACCTGCTCTTAAAAACCCTACAAACTTATTGGAAAAAGTTAAACTTACACCAATATTTGCTTCTAAGTTTTGTAAAGCTTTATCAATGTTTACTTGCTTTTTAGATTTTACTGCTTTGTTGTACTCATCTAACAGCTTTTTGTTGTACTCGTTTTTAGGGTCCACCTTTAATAAAACCTTATCTAGATTTACTAGTTCTTGAGGAGTCATTGCCTCCAACGCACTGTCTACTGTGAAATCTGATTTAGCTGGTAATATTGTACCGTCTTCCAACACCTCATAACCCATAACATAGGAATTGGCCATAGCCTGTGGGTCTATATTTTTACTGTAAAGAAACTGTAGTTTTATATCTTCTCTTATACTTTCCCAAGTCTCTTTAGAGAAATCCAATGTAGCTCTTTTACCTATAGTTACCTCCACTACATCATTTTCTGTAGTTATAAATATTCTGTTTCCTTCGTCTTTTTGATAGTTGTTTAATTCTGAAGGAGTGATGTCTATTTTCTTTTTGCTCCCTTGTTTTTGTACTTGAAGTTTTGTTGGTGTTTGTGATAAATATTTCGCTATAAAATTATCCAGGTTTACATGACTCAAAGAGATAGAGCCACTCTTACCGACTTTAATGTAAACACCGTTCAAAGTCTGTATAGTCCTTATATCATTTCTAGATACGGATGAATTTTTTTCAGATACATTCTCTAATTCAATTATATCTTTTATTGTCTGCTCTTCTTTTATAGGTCTTTCTAAAACTGTTTCTAGCTGTGTTGCTCTTGTGATAAGATCTGCAAGTGATGCATTAACTCCTGATACCATCGTGCCTTCCATAACTTGCCAATTACTTAGCTTGTTATTTAGTTCTTTTAGCCTGGTGAACTCTTGTTCACTTATAGGCATAGAAGGTTGGTATTCTCCTGCAATTGCATAGTTGTTTGATAAAAAACCTGTACCTTGTAATTTTTTACTTATAGCTTTGAAATCTTCTATGTCTTGTTCTGTAGGTGTGTTTTCTTTTGCTTGTCCTAAATCCTCTCCTACGTAATTAGATATAAGATTGTTCTCTTGAGTTGTTTGTTGTATTAGATCATTAAGTCTATCTATTTCTGTTTTATTTTCTTGCTTCTTGTTCAGTATAGACTCTTTGAGATTATCATATTTATTATTTATTTCGTTTCTTCTTTTTTCTAAAAATGAATCTTTTTGCGCCTGACTTAATAAAAAGTCTTGACTATTTATATTTTTTAGTATATTTTTTAACTCTGCCCTTTTTTTACCCTCTAAAGCTATAAGGGCTTCAGATAGTACGGGGTAATTTTTAAACATTTGCAAGTCTTGAACTGTCCCTTGAACATTCGGGTCCAAGAATCTTTCAACCGCTTCCGAAAGTTTAGCATAGTCTCCTTCTTCAAATTCTGATTCGTAGGTTACATTATTAAGTTCAGACTCTGTCGAAGTTGTTGTGGTATTACCCAAAGAGTCCATCAAGTATTTTGTGTCTGTAGCTAAAGACATACCCACATTCGCAAAAAACTCTCTCGTAAACTCATTAGCCTCTCTTTTGGTAATTCCCGCTATCTTTTGTTCTAATTTAGTTGCAAAGTTTGCAGGTGAGAAGTTTTCATTACTTATACCCTGTATAGTTTTATTATACTCTTTGAAAGCATAAACAGATTTCTGATACTCGTTAAAAAGTTTTTTAAGCTTAGATGCCTTTCTAGGATTGACTTCTTCTTGGGCTCTTATAACCTTATCTATATTTGATAATGTGCCTCCTACTATTTCTCCTTTCTCATTAATGTCTAATATCTCATCTAGTTGTTGTGAAGTTAAAGGTAAGGAATCTTCTCTTGTTTTGAATGGAGAATTAGCTTTTAGTGTTTCAAATGCTGTTTCACTTTCTCTATTCAAGTTATTTTCTAGTATTTCTAAATCTCTTAGCTCCTCTGATAAACTTAACAATTTACTTTGCTCGGCTTGTTTTTGTTCAACATTGTCCGTACCTAACCTTTCTAGTTTTTTTTGAATGCCTAATATCTGAGATTGCAGGTTATCTCTATCTTTTTTTACTTTGTTTTTTCTTTTTTGTACTGAAAATAAAGACTCTTTGTTTTGTTTTTGAGATGTCTCTAATATCTTTCTTGCTTCTAGTGCATTTTTAATCTTACCAGACATTTCAGGACTAACTATTTCAGCCATTTCAATGTCTATCTCGTCTAAAAATATCTCCGCAGTTTCCGCAGATTTAGCCCCCATAGTCATGTTGTAAGCTATAGCCTCAGACACAAAATCTTTGTTCTTTAAGTCTTTTGTCGTAGCATTTCTACCTACAATAAGATCAGCGAAGTCTTTATTGGCAGAAAATTCTTGCTGTAGATCAGAATATTCTTGAAATACTTCTTGTTTATACGCTTCTATTGTTTCTTTGTCTACCCCTATTTCATCCGCCCATTGCTGAGAGTCAGCTAGTTCAAGAGATGTCTTAAAATCTTCGTAAGCATCGTCAAGTCTATCATACTTTTTATTCATAGAGATATTAGCAAGTATGGCTTTTTTTCTAGAAAGCTCTTTTGCTGTTATATCTCCTCTACTTTCAGCTTCAGCTTCTTCTTGTGTTGCTCTATTTATTCTGTTAGCTGTTGCTATATTATCTCCTAGCTTTTGAGAAGCAAGCGATGAATCCTTTAATGTTTCGTTTAGTCCATTAACGCCAAATTTACCGTCTTTTCTCAAGAAATCAGTTATCCCTTGTGCGCCTATCTCGCTATTCACAACATCCGCTATGGCTTTTTGGTTTTTCAGTTGTTTTCCATAATCATTTAACCCACCTGAAGCTGCCCCCCCTAAAAGACCTACCATCATACCTATGCCAACTTCTTTCCAGCCCTCTTTAGATCCGTAAGTTTTTGCATAAGAATCAAATATTCCTCCTATCATGTCATAGTTATCTTTACTGGCCTCTAAATCATAACCAGAGGTCAACCAATCTTCTCCTAGATTACCTAGTACGGACTGATTACCTTCTTCCCAAAAACCTTCTATGAGTGGAGCTTTGGCAAAGTCTCTTGTTCTTCCCGCTATTTTTTGTAGAGTTGTAGGTTGTAAAGCTTTACTTGCTAACCTGCCACCCTCTGTTGTTGTTGTTGTCCCAATACCAAACAGCTTTTTATTTGCACCTTTTCTCAAAGAAGTACCTGATTTTAATAAAGGGTTTTTAAGGTTAAACATTCTACCAAACACGGCCAAATTACTTGCCCCTATAAGAGCTATATTACCTGCCCATACAGAATTACCTGCTGTCGTGTTGTCTTCTTTAAAGCTTCTTAACTCTTCAGCGTTTGGCTGTCTTCCGAAATTGGTTTCGTAATAGTTTCGGAAGTTTTCTTCGGCTTCCTTCATGAAATGTCTAGCCTCTACCCCTGCTTCATAACCTGCAGAAGTATAAGTAAACCTTGCTGTATTTGCCAAGTCTGCTGTTTTGCCGACTCTTGTTGCTGTTTTTTGTGCTTGTCTTGCTGCTTGTTTTGTGTAACCGTTTCTAATCATAGTTTTACCTATCTTAGAGTAACTATTCACACCTTTAGTAAGTCTTGCTAGTTTAGACCCTTTAAGTGACCAACGTGCTGCAGTAGTAGCCAACCCTGCTCCCCCTGTTAAACCCGCCCAAATAGCTTCTGATACTATTGCGCCTAGTGTAAAAGAAACACCGCCTGCAAAGTCGTTCGCCCAAAAGTTAGCTGTACCTAATGACTGACCAAAGTTCAAGTCCTGCTCTTGTCTACTATAATAGTTTGGCAATTTGAAGTTAGCTTTTTCGTTTACACCATCTAGCCATTGATTAAAATCGTCAGTATATAAAGCTTCTGTCTCAAAACCCGAATTAATCCAATTTGCTACAGCTGTTACAGATCCTACAGTACCTCCTACAACAGTAGTGTTAAAATTTATACCAGCCTTGGATAAGCCATTAGCCCATTTTTCGCCTGATGTTTGTTGCCTTGCCAACCTTTCGTTATTGTCCGTACCTTTTAAAAAGTTACTATATCTAGAAGTAAATATATCACCTGCTCTAGCGTATACTTCATTGAAGTCTGTATTTTCTGTAAGTGAAATTTTATCAGACTTTTTACTGAAAAGGCCTTCATTTAAACTATAACTTATGTTGGCTTCTTGGATTAAGTCCTCAGCCATTTTTACTTTGTTAGTCTGAGTTCTTTTTATATCATTAGCCACAAACCCCATAGAGTCTGGTGAAAAAGATTTTTGTCTTGAAGTTGCTAAATCTTGAACAGGTTGATACTGTTTATTAAATCTATTTTTTTCTGCCATTATTGTTCTTGATTTTGTACAAAGGTACTATATAATATTGAGAATTTATCACTTTCAGAAGATATTTCGTAATTGTTCATTCTGAAATCTAAAGCTATTCTCTCCAATGCCTGTGTGATATACACTTGAGGTGCGGAGTTAAATACTGAGAATATTTCTTTTTCATCTCTATCTGTCAAGTCTACGCTGGACATTAGCTCATACTCTGGATTATCTGCTGTTCCTGTATTTAATGACACCTTTGCAAAAGTTCTTCCTTGCTCGTTGGTCTTTAGTCCTACCTTAAATCTTTCTGAGTTTTCTATTGCCCTTGTTAACGTTTCTCCGACATCTGTATTTTCTGCAAACATTTCTGGAAACCTTCTTCTTAAAACTTCTGTCGGGTTTGTAGCCATATTGGTTACTTGAGGATTCTGAAAATGATTTAAATATCTTCCTACAAGTTCTTCGTCTTTACCATCAGGATAGGCTATGTTTACTTCTTCTCTGTTTTGACTAGACATAATTTCTATACCCCCTTCTATATCTTGCATATCTATTTGAGAAGATAGCGTAGGGGCAATCTGCATAAATTGAGACTTCTCTATTGTAACCTCGTTTTTACTTGATACTCTATCTACTTTTTTATTTTCATAATCAGCTTTAGAATATGTATCTAACTGCGAAATAATTATATTATCTGGATTAGCGGGATCAACGAATATATTCGATGTCTTTTTAGGATCATATATAAAACCTTGTTCTGAAAGAATATCTTCAGTCAATGCTTTCATTTCTCTTATTGCTGGCTTATTTTCATCCTTAGCTGTAGCTGCTGCACCTATTGTTATTTTTCTAGGTGATTTTACTTGCAGAAGTCCATTTGTTAAGGCTTCGTTATAACTCTCTTTGTAATCTTCAGTGTCAATACCTAACACATTTCTTATGGAATAGTCATCATAAAAGTTAGAGTCTCCTCCCACCGCAGATTTAAGTCCGTAGGTATCTATAACTGTAACCATATCGTTTATCAAAGAAAATTTTCTTCTTTTTTTGATTAAATTTTTTACATCTTGATCTGCTCCTTCTCTTATTCTAGAACCATTTTCTGTTTTAATGTAAAAGTCTTCAAACTCTATATTTTTACCTAAAGACCTAACCATCCTGTCAAAGTTACGTCTTGTATTTTTATCAGCTTTAGTCGTTGTGTCTAAAAAGTCTTGATTTAGTTCGCTCAAGTAGAAGTCAGCGTAAACTTGACTCTTGAATTCTTTTCCTGCGTCCGTGTCAATAAACTTTATGAAATCCTCTGTGCTTTCTACATTATTAGCCTCAAAATATTCTCTAGCAGTAACTTCATTACCCTCTTGATCTATGATTTTCTGTTTATCAAATAGTCCGCTTTCTTTTGCTGAGTTATATATTTTTTCTGCATTGTTAACCCAAACATCTTTGGAAACAAAACTATCATGCGCTTTTCTTTTTATAGAGTTTTCCTTTCTTATTTTTTCTATGTGGTTTGCTCCTTCTTCTACTAAATCTAACTTTCCTTCTTTTTTGTAAATATCGTTTAGTACTTTGACTTCTGCTTGTTTTTGCGTAAGGCCTTCTCCTTTATAAACTTCTATTTTCTTGTCAAAATCTATATCTGGATGATTTTCTCTTATATATTCTTTACCTCTATTAGTCCATCCTTGTAGTTCAGTCATGGCATCCTCTCGCCTTCTTTCAAACGTCTCATTTGATATATCAGGTATTTGTGTTGCAAGCATTGCAGAGCTACTTTGTATGCCTATCTCTTCTTGCTTTTCTGCGTCTGATAAAGTTTTGGTAGCATAGTCTTTGCTATTAATAAAGGTTAAAGACGGATCCGAACCTACAAGTGCGGCATTATCATAAATCAACTTATTCATTAAGCCAGGTAAAGCTACCGATTCCGCAGTTATATTATTAGGGTCAAAGTTGTCTAAAGTTTTTTGTTTTAGTTGTTGAAACCTTTTCTTTTCTTTATTTAGTTTATCTTTTTGAGGTTTATTCAAAGATTTAGTAACAAGAACTGTATCAATTTTGTCAATTTCTTTGTCAAAGTTAGCTACTGATCTTTGCGTTGCTTTTTTAACATCCTGCACTGCCAACTCGTTATCCCAACCGTACTGCGCTCTTGCTTCCACTCTCATTTGAGCCTCCATCTCAGGAGATATGAGATTAGGCAAGTAAGAAGCCCACTCTGAAATAGTCATGTTGGAGGTTTTCTTTCTTACAGCCTTGCCTTCTGCATCTATAAATTCCAACTCTTGTTCTCCTATAACTTCTTTGGCTTCCTTAATCCTCTCTAACATGCTTCTATTCACATCCACGTAAGGAGTGTAAGAAAGGTTTCCTACACTGTCTTTTTCATTTCGCATATAAGAATCATAATCAGAATTTTTAAGTCCGTCCATATAGTTTATGTCACTATAAATTTCTGGATTCTCTTCTCGTATTGCCTGTACCTGAGCCTCGTAATCTCTTATCTTCTTAGATTCCCCTAGTTGTTTTATAACCTCCCCATCAAGAGCCTCATTTATCCTAGAAGTTATCTCTCGTGTAGATTGATTAGAAGAATAGTCTGTATCTTTTAAGGAGGGGATGCTGTTGATTAGGCCACTGACCTTATTATACATATACTCTTTATCCTCCTCTCTTGCCAACATAGAAGTAGTTAAACCTAGTTGTCCCAGCGTCTGTTCTACTTTTACCTGATTTGTATCGTACTTATTCTGTCTATTTTGCAATACTCCTGCTGCAAATTCTGTATCGAAATTGGATTGTGGTTCCCCGTATTGATGTACTATGCCGTAAGCTGATGCCATGCTTATTTCTTATTTTTAAATTTACCGCCTTTTTTAGCTTGTGGTTGTGCGACGACTCCTTGTCTTAATTCTGACGCAAAAACAGATTGAGCTTGGGCTTTATTTATACCCTCTCCTTTATTTGTTACATTACCCATAGAATCTATATCAAAGTTTTCGTAAATTTGATTTAAAGTGTTTCTTCTACGGTTATCATTAAAGTTGGATGCATTCAGTTTTCTTAGGTAGTCGTAAAACTGTCTTACATTTTCTTCTGTAAGTGATTCTGCGGTTTGTTGTCTCCGCTCGTAATCTAGAGCATCTTCGGCTCTTGCAGCTTCTTCCCCCATTTGTATTTGAGCGTTGGTGTTTTGCGCTTGATTTCTTATTTGGGCATTGTTCATTTCTGTTTGAGAAATAGCCTGATTGTTTGCTTGCTGTAAATTTGCATTTATTTGAGCTATTGTTGCTGCTCTTTGAGAGTCA
>Ga0307959_1000421_pt1 | contig 22484 bp, 20 predicted proteins | sample OrgLakmetagen494_FD_201813 | JGI IMG/M metagenome (GOLD analysis project Ga0307959, IMG submission 201813) | Saline water microbial communities from Organic Lake, Antarctica - #494 | ecosystem: Environmental > Aquatic > Non-marine Saline and Alkaline > Saline | place: Antarctica: Organic Lake...
TTCCAAGTGACTGCTTTACAATGGCGTTTGAAGCGGCAAGACTAAGCCTTGAGCATATGACACCTGCTGTATTACTCAGTGATGGTTATATTGCAAACGGAAGTGAGCCTTGGAAAATTCCAGATATAGAAAATTTTCCAAAAATTAAAACTAAGTTTGTTGATCCTAAAGAATATGAAGATAAAAAACAATATCTTCCATACCTGCGTGATGAAAATCTTGTAAGGACTTGGGCCATTCCAGGAATGGAGAACCTCATGCACAGAGTGGGGGGATTAGAAAAAGAAGAAAACACTGGAAACGTATCCTACGATCCAGAAAATCATGAAAATATGATTGCGATTAGAAAGAGAAAAGTTGAACTTGTGGCCAATAATATTCCCGAGCAAGTCGTTTATGGTGATACGAAAGCTGACCTTCTTATAGTCTCTTGGGGTGGAACTTACGGAGCGACTTATCAAGCCGTCACTCAGATGATTGAAAAAGGTGCAAGTGTAAGTTTAATGCATATTAGATACATAAGTCCGATGCCTAAGAATGTTGAATCAATTTTAAAAGGTTACAAAAAAATTGTTGTCTGTGAGCTCAATGGCGGTCAGATGAAAGATCTTCTCAATAAGAATTTTAACTGTTCAGCGACCGGCTATAATAAAATGCAAGGTAAGCCTTTTATGATCAGAGAGCTGGTAGGAATGATGGACAGTACTTTAGAAGCAATTAAAAAGTAAAAAAGGTTAGATATGACTGAAAAAGTTAAATTAACAAAGAAAGACTTTACTAACTCTCAAGCCGTGAAGTGGTGTCCTGGTTGTGGTGACTATGCGATTTTATCTGCGACACAAATGGCGATGGCACAAATTGGGGTTGAACCTCATAATGTTGCAATTGTCTCAGGCATTGGTTGCTCTTCAAGATTTCCATACTATATGGGAACCTATGGGATGCACTCTATTCATGGACGTGCACCTGGTTTTGCTACTGGTTTAAAACTTCATAATCCTGATCTTTCAGTTTGGGTTATCACAGGTGATGGCGATGGATTGAGTATTGGTGGTAATCACCTTGCTCACATTATTCGTCGTAACGTGAATGTGAATATAATTCTCTTTAACAACGAAATCTACGGTCTGACTAAAGGTCAATATTCTCCGACCTCTCAGCCAAAACTTAAAACACCTTCTACTCCTTATGGAGCTCTGGATCGTCCATTTTCACCTGCAAGATTTGCTCTTGGCTGTGGATCAACTTTCTATGCCCGAACAATCGATACAGACCCTAAACATATGATTGAAGTCTTTAAGCAAGCTCAAGAACACGAGGGAACATCTGTTATTGAAGTCTATCAAAACTGCGTTATCTTTAACGATAAAGTGCACGACAAATATACCAACCGAGCGACTCGTGATGATTATTCAATTCGTCTAGAGGCCGGAAAACCAATGATCTATGGTAAAGACAGTGACAAAGGATTGATCTTTGAAGATTTTAACCTGAAGACTGTTAATTTGGCCGATGGATACTCTGAAGATAAACTTGTAAAACACGATCCAACTAACGATGGACTTATTCAAATGCTTACAAGTCTTAGTCGTGAAGATGCTCCAGTACCTCTTGGTGTAATAAAATCAAGTAACTCAGCTTCTACTTACGATGATGTATTTCACGCGCAACTTGAAGAGCAAAAATCATCTAAAGGTAAAGGCTCTATGAAAGATCTATTGATGTCAGGGGAGACTTGGAAAGTATAATCCAAGTCTACTGATGATTTTCTATATAATCTGAGTTTTTATAAAACTTAACTTTTGGACTTTTATCCATTGCCAGTTTTAGATCCCAGTCGGATTTTACGCCATAACAAATTCTATTTTTACCATCGATTAAAATGTTTCCAGAATAATTTGATTCGAATTCATCCTGAGCTTTCGCTGTTTCAAACCTCAACCATCGGACTCCAGAAAACGGTGTACCTTCATAATCGGCTTTAACATTGTACTCATCTTCTAGACGAAATTTTACAACTTCAAATTGAAGGATCCCAACGGCACCAAGCATTTTTGCACCCGTTGATGGTCTTATGAATAATTGAGTTGCCCCTTCTTCACTTAACTGTCTAAGACCCTTATCGAGGTGTTTAGCTTTAAGTGGATCTTTAAGAGCAACACTTCTAAAGAGCTCTGGAGCAAATGAAGGGATTCCCGTGTATTGGAATTTTTCACCCTCTGTGAATGTATCACCAATTTGAAACTTTCCAGTGTCGTGCACACCGATGATGTCCCCCGGGTATGCCTCTTCAATTAGTTCTCTGTCCCTTGCTTGAAAAATTTGGGGACTTGGAATCTTTATCTCTTTTTCAGTTCTTACGTGGTGAATTTTTGTATTTCTTTTAAAGACACCTGAGCACACTCGCATGAAGGCAATTCTATCTCTGTGGTTCTTGTCCATGTTTGCTTGAATTTTAAAGATAAAGCCTGAGAACTTTTTATGATCAGGTTTAATTATTTCAGTCTCAGCATCCAAATCATAGGGCTTGAGTCTAACGATTCTTTGTCTCGGAGCAGGTGCATGATCTGTAATCATATCGAGAACTTCTTTTACACCAAAGTTAAAAAGTGCTGATCCAAAAAAGACTGGTGTCTGAAGTCCTGCTAAATATAGTTCTTCATTAAATGGCTCAATGAGTTCTGTGGCCATAGATAAATCTTCTTCGAGTTTATCTCTAAGCGGTTGACCTAAGAATTTTAATAGTTCAGGAGAATTAAGGTCACTTGCATCTACAACTGTTGGATTAAATGGATCTCTTTTGTTTCCAAACGATCTAATCATCTTTGTTTTAAAGTCGTATACACCTTTAAAATCGACACCGTCACCAATAGGCCATGTCATCGGTACACATTGAATTGATAGTTTCTTTTCTACGTTATCTAACAGTTCAAAAGGATCAAGTGAATCTCTATCGAACTTATTCATAAATGTAATAATAGGGGTGTCACGAAGACGACATACTTCCATTAGTTTTTCAGTTTGACCCTCGACACCTTTGGCACTATCTATCATCATGAGAACAGATTCTACTGCAGTAAGGGTTCTGTAAGTATCTTCAGAGAAGTCCTTATGTCCTGGTGTATCCAGTAAGTGAATAGCACGATCGTTATAATGGTAACTCATTACACTTGAAGTAATGGAGATCCCACGATCTTGTTCCATTTGCATCCAGTCAGATTTTGCAAATTCACCGTGCTTGGCCTTAACTTTACCCGCTTCTCGAACAACACCACCAAACCACAGTAGCTTTTCAGTAACAGTCGTCTTACCCGCATCGGGGTGAGAGATGATGGCAAATGTGCATCGTGGGTGGATTATTTTCATATTTATGTGTTCCTGAAGTGTTTAATCACTCTATGTGCCTTTTAATGTTAGGTTTTAAGGCTTTTTGTCTTTTCTCTGTGTTTATCTGTTTTTATCTACTTTAATCGTTTTATGTTGTTTTTATGTGGTTTTTTTATTTTGTATGTTGTTTTTATGTGGTTTGTTTAAGCCTCAAATATGGTCTCTTTGTGGTCATATAACTTAATTTAGTTAACTTATTTATACTGCAATGTGGCCTAAATGTAAATCAAGCTCTTACTCACAATTCTGAATTAGGTATACTAAGATTCATACTACTCACGTAGTTCTATATTTGTGAAACTGTATAGCTAGGGGTTCAACTTAAATCGAATCCTCCAAAATAAAAAAGGGTTTGATTAATTTTCAAATCCTTTTTTTTTATCTATTTAATTTTATTCACATATAGTTTCAAGCATTTAGAGTTTGCTCCAGCTAGTAAACTGTCTCAAACTGTCTAGCACTTTCAGTGATTGGCTAAATTTATGCTAAGTTTTGGCTAAGTGAAGCTCGAGTAAGTTTCCACTTAGCCAAAAGCAAATAATTAAGCCCACAAAATCTCTGAATCATTTCTAGTAAGGTCTATGCGCAGCTTTACACTTCGCTGTACAGAGTAGTTTCTTCGTCGTTATCCATATTAATTTTCACTTATTTTAAGGAGAGTTTTTATGAGTAAGCGTAATAAAATTGTAAAAGAGACTAGAGAGTCCTTGGCCTTAAAGGAATCGAGAAAAATGTCAGGTCTTAGCATTAGAAAACTGGCAGAGCTTATGGATTATTCGCACACGAGAGTGCATCAAATGGAGTCAGGAAGAGAGAAAGTAACAGGTATATATATTGAGAGCTATTTAGAGGCCACAGCTTTAAATAGGGAAGAGTGGGAGCAAGTATTGAAGGGGAGAGTTCTAATTAAGAGTTTAAGAGCGCAATGCCGTGATCTTGTAGATGAAATAGATGAGAGCAAGATTAATTTGATTTTTGGTATATTGACGAACCTAAAATAGCGTATGGATGATGCTAAGTTTTATACAAGTAGTATTAGTTAGAAGCTGAATAGACTATTCAATTTTATTTATCTGATTTAATAACTGCCACAAGATAAAGTTCAAAATGGATGAATTAAAACATAAACTATCTAACTATTGGAAACGTTTAATTGCTTACTAGCTTCAAATCAATCTAAGAGCTTGAAACTATGAGGAAACGATGGAAACGTTTTTAGTTTTATAAACCTTTAGCGTTTCCGCTAAATGCCGTAAAGTATATATATGGAAAATGAAAAACAAATTCAAATTATAAACCATTCAAAGTCTCTATTCTTTAAATATGGGATTAAGAAAGTATCCGTTGAAGAGATCAGTAGTCTTTGTGGAATTAGTAAGAAAACTTTCTATCAAGAATTTAAAAATAAGTATGTTCTTGCTGAAGCTATTCTCGATGAGTTTGCATCACAAGACAAGGTCACGTTTGATAAAATCAATGCTGAAGAAATTTCATTTAAGGATAAAATTATAAAACTCACTGAAGCTTCAATAAAAAGATTTGAGTTAGCTGAACCAATATTTTTTCAAGATGTTATGGAAAACTGTAAAGAGCTCAAGGAATATGTTTCGAGAAGAAGAAAAGAAGATGAGAGAGATTTTTTTCTTTTTGTATCTGAAGAGCAAAGAAGTGGAAATTTAAGAAGTGACATACCAGCAAGTTTAATTTCGTTTCTATTGAAAAAAAATGCGACTGACTTAATCTTTGATCCTGAAGTTGAAAAGGTCTATCCTAAATTCAAAAAAAGAGTTTCAGTTATTGTTGACTGCATAGTTAATGGTATCGATAACGGGAACTCATCCTAATAGATTTAAAACTATTTCTATTATCAATTTTAAAATAAAAGAGGACGTATGAAAATACTATTATTACTAGCTTTGGGGCTGGCAGGGAATTCGTTTGCCAAAAATGAAGTTATCACATTGAGTAACTATTTAGATAAAGTACAGGTGAAGAACGACAATTATAATTCATATTTAGAAAAAAAGAAGGCAAGTAAATTATTAGGCGCTGAAGGGGAATTATTATATTCTACGCAATTAGAAGCTTCTGCTAATTATTCAGATGATAGAAGACCGACAACCTCTGCAGCTTTTCAGGGGAATCAGACTCGTTCTGACCTCGCGAGAATTGGGCTTAGTAAGTCCACAAGTACAGGTACAGATCTAAAGCTATCTTATAATTACTCGAAAACTAATATTATTGGAGCAGACTCTAACTTAGTTCCAGAGGATCAGTTTGTTGAAAATTTTACTAGACTTGAACTATCGCAATCGTTGCTTCGGAATGCATTTGGGCGTGAGATTCAGTCTAAAGAGAAAGTTATTAAACTGAATAGAGTGTCTGCTGAATTAAGAGCAGGATATAACGCTAGGTTGGTACTTCTTGATGCTCAAAACTTATATTACCAGCTTGTGGTATCTAAGGCTTCTATTGATATACAGAAGGAGAGCTTAGATAGGTCTAAGGAGATTAATTCTTGGACTAAAAGAAGATACAACAAAAAACTAACCGACAAAACCGACTATCTACAATCTATTGCGGCATTAAGCCAAAGAGAATTAGACTATAGAATTGCTCAAGATGAATTCTCTCGATTAGTGTTACTTTTCAATTCACTACAGGGAGTAGAATCTAGTTCAATCCCTTATGATTTAGATATGAGTGAAATTGAAGTTGCTCTGAACTTTGATGCTAATTCACTGAATAGCGAAACAGATAAGTTAAAAGCAGAACAAGCACTCTACGATTCAGATCTAGAGGCACAATCGGGAAATTTAGAAACTTTAAAACCCGATTTAAAGTTTTCGTTAAGCGCCTCAATGTACGGAAGAAATACTGAAGCAAGTGAGGCATTTGATGATTCTTTCACTACAGATCGTCCCGTATACGCAATAGGTTTGTCTTTTACTATGCCTCTAGATTTTAGCTCTACGAAGAAAGCTAGGAACGGATATAAAGCACAGAAGTTAGTTTCAGCTTACAGATACAAAAGAATAAAATTTGAAGAGGAAGTCAACATGCGCAATCTAAGAAGACAATACTCTGAGTTGAAGTCGCAATACTTACTTGTTTCAAATCTTGAAAAAGCTCAAAAAAACAAACTTCAAAATGAAATCAAAATTCAAAAACGTGGCCGGAGTACAACATTTCAAGTTCTAAATTTTGAACAAGAGTATCTTTCAACTCAAATGAGAAAGATGCAATTGAAATCAAATATAGCAAAAATATATACTGATCTTTTAGTATTTAAATAAGGATATAAAATGAACTTAGCAAAATTTTCGATTAGTCGTCCAATAACAGTGTCTTGTATCTTTATACTAAGTCTTATTATGGGAGTAATCTCATTTAACAAAATCGGTGTAGATCTTTTTCCTGATGTCTCCTTTCCTATCGTCTCGGTTACAACAATATACCCAGGAGCATCTCCAACTGAGATTGAAATGCTAGTCACCAAGCCAATCGAAGATGACTTAAGTACAATCTCAGGAGTCAAGAGTGTTAAATCTACTAATAAAGAGGGAACAAGTTCAATCATTGTTGAGTTTACAATGGAGAGTGATATTCGCTTTGCTGAGCAAAAGGTAAAAGATAGAGTCTCAGGTATCAGATACAAGCTTCCTGACGATATTAATGAACCTGTCATTAGAACATTTGACCCTTCCGATTCTCCTGTTATTGTTTTGGCCATGTCAGCAGATCTTGATGATGCCAAACTATTTGATCTTGCAGACAAAGAACTCAAACCACTTCTTGAACAAATCAATAATGTAGGACTCGTAGAAGTAATAGGTGGTCGAAAAAGAGAAATTCAAGTTCAACTTAACAGAGATAAACTCAATCAATATCAAATCTCAGCAACTCAAGTATCTAGCAGGCTTGCAACTGTAGGTAAGAATATTCCCGCCGGAAAACTTAAAGAAGATAAAACAGAATCTGTTATTAGGACTCTAGGTGAATTTGAAACTTTAGAGGATATTAAAAGAACTATTGTAAGTTTCTATGGAAATGAAGTTGCTGTAAAACTATCAGATATTGCTAATGTGACAGATGGTCTAGTTGATGAAAAAACAAAGACATTCGTTAATGGGCAAAAAGCTTTAAGTTTACAAGTCTATAAGCAATCAGGAGCAAATACTTTAGAGGTTGCTGAGCAAGTAAAAGCTAAAGTTCAAACACTTCTCGCGGCTTATAAAGAAAAAGTTAAAGGTTTTGATATCTCTATTGTTAGAGATGGAGGAAAGCCAATTAAAGCAAATGTAGATGATGTAAAAGAGACAATTATATTAGGTGTGATCTTAACAATTATCGTTGTTTTCTTTTTTCTCGGAAGTATTAGGTCAACTCTGATCACTGGAATCGCAATTCCGAACTCACTTATAGCAAGTTTTATCCTTATGGTTTGGGCAGGGTTCACTTTAAATATTATGTCATTACTTGCTATTAGCCTTGCAATTGGATTGCTTATTGATGATGCTATTGTTGTTAGAGAAAATATTTTTAGACATTTAGAAATGGGTAAAGGTCCATTTAAAGCAGCCCTAGAGGGGACTCTAGAGGTTCAAAGTGCAGTTATTGCTACAACATTAACAATTCTGGCTGTGTTTGGTCCAATAGCCTTTATGGACGGAATGGTTTCTCAATTTTTCAAAGAATTTGGTCTAACCATTTGCTTTATTATTGTCGTTTCAACTATTGATGCATTAGCTGTTGCTCCAATGCTGTCAGCTTATTTTGCTGGAAAAAAAGAGAAGTCAGATTCTAAAATGATGAAACCACTTAACTTTCTAGTTGATAAGTTCAATATTATGCAAACTAAACTTGAGCATTTGTATGAAAGAGTATTAAAAAGAACACTCGCTTTTCCTAAACTTACTTTGGGAGTTGCTTTATTGTTTTGTTTGAGTTCTTTTTGGGTTCTAACTTTTGTTCCTAAAACGTTTACACCTCCTCAGGACACTGGAGAATTTGTTGTAACTCTTGAACTTAAAGCTGGATCATCTTTAAAATCAATGAATATTTTAACAAAAAAAGTAGATGATAAAATAAGAGAATTTAATCAAGTATTTAAAACTGTCGTTACTGTAGGTGGAATGACTGGTGAAAGTAATATGTCTGAAATTTTTATCCAACTTATAGATTATAAGTTGAGAGATGAGAATACTTCTGAGTTTAAAGATGTAATCAGAAAAAGTTTAATTTCATTTAAAGAAGCCTCTCCGAAGGTGCTTGACGGCGGTGGTATGGGTGGTGCACAACAACCTTTTATGATTAATGTTATTGGTACCGATCTTGACGATATTAAGACTGTGGCAACTGAGCTCCACGAAAAAATTAAAGACCATCCGGATCTACTAGATGTTGATATTAGTTTTAAGGAAGGAAGTCCTGAAATTCAAATAACTATAGATAAAGATAAGAGTCAAGGCTTAGGTATATCGAGTAATTTGGTTGGGTCAGAACTTAGATCTCTCGTTGAGGGGACTACACCAGCTGTTTTCAGAGATAATAATGAAGAATATGATATTAGAGTTAGGCTCAGAGAAGAAGATAGAGACTTAAAGAAAAGTTTTAATAAGATCTTAGTACCTAATATCAATCAAAGACTAGTTAGTTTAAACAGTGTTGCAAATATCAAGGATGTCGTTGGCCCTTCTTCTATTTTAAGACAAGATAGAGGACGCTACATAATGGTCTCTGCTGGTATTAATCCTGAAGGTAACGGACTTGCAAAGCCCATGGCAGACGTTCGAAAGCTTTTTAAATCAAATGAAATAAAGTTGCCAGCAGGAGTGAGATATGAATTTTACGGACAAGCTGAAAACTTTCAAGAGATGGCAGAGAACATGGGATTTGCTGTAATCTTATCGATAGTTCTTATTTTCTTAGTTCTCTCAAGTCAGTATGAATCCTTTATAACTCCTTTCACTATCATGCTTGTCATCCCACTTGCTGCTAGTGGAGCGATTTATGCTCTTGGGATTTTTAATAGCACTTTAGATTTATTTTCAATCATTGGCTGTATTCTCCTAATAGGTGTCGCAACAAAAAACTCAATACTCTTAATTGAATATATTGAGCAATTAACTAAAGGCGGGATGGATTTACCTGAAGCTATCGTTAAAGCCGGTGTTGTGAGGCTTAGACCAATTCTTATGACTGCATTTTCATTAATAGCGGGTATGTTGCCCTTAGCAATTGGCCTTAATGAGGCTTCATCTCAAAGGACAAGTATGGGGATTGCAGTTATCGGCGGAACAGTTACTTCTACATTTTTAACATTAGTCGTTGTTCCTGCTGCCTATCAATATATTGATAAGTTTAAAATATGGATTCATAAAAAGGTACTTTCAAAAGTTTTAACTGCTAACTTAGAGGATGAAAAATGAAAACAATTTTATTAATAATAATATTGTCTCTAAGCTTTTCAGTACAGGCAAATTTTATAGGTGGAATAGGATATATTCAGCCAGGACAGTATAGAGTAGACAATGAAATCAATCCACTTCCGCTGGGAACTAGTATTGTACCTATGATCTTTTATCGAGGAGAGCGGCTCACAGTTCTTGGCCCAAATGTTAGCTACGCTCTTCTCAAAGGAATGTTTAGCGTCTCTGTAAACTTAACTGCTACTGGAGATCGGTATGAAACAGAGAGCATAGAAATGAGAGATACAGCTATTAATGGCGGTGTTTCCCTGAGGATTATGTTTCTTACTCTTAACTATGGTTCAGATATTTCAAATGTCTACCAAGGGAATACGGCTAATATTAATATCGGGTGGAGATTTAAAATATCAGAAAATCTATTCTTTTCGCCTAGTGTAGGAAAAGAATTTCTCAATCAGGGTTTTGTTAATTTCTACTATGGAGTCTCAGATAAGGAAGCATCTCTAGGTCGATTTACCTCTTACAAAGTTGGTAATGCTGTAAATGATAATTATAGGGCAGGGATCACTTATGTCTTAAATGAGAGGAATTCTTTTGTAGTAAACTACTCTTATAAGGTTTTTGATAATGTGATTTTTGATTCTCCGACAATTAATGAGAGAGCTTATGGAACTACCAGTTTATTTTGGAATTATAAATTTTAATATATTATTACACTAATAAGGAGAATTAATGAACTTATCAGATTTAAAAGATTTTTTACAACTTTGTACTTTTATGAATGTTGGGATGCTTGCTTTGGCAACGGTGATCATTACTTGTTTTCGAGATAAAATAATCCTTATTCATTCAAATCTTCTAAAGATTAAAGCAGAAAACTTAACAGAGATGTATACTTACTACCTTGCTTTTTATAAGGTTATCTTTATCGTTTTCAATTTAGTACCTTATATCGCTTTAGAAATTATGTCATAGACATCAGGTGGTTTCTAACGAATAGGCCTAGGATTGAAAATTGGGATAGTTAATTCTATTTGTACATAAAAGGATCAAATGTTTAAGATTGTATTTTTGTTGAATTTAATTTATTTGAATATATCCTTTGCACAGAATTATAAAGAAATGAGAAATGATTATGAATCACTTTTAGAGAAGAGGTATATTCTTCTTCCTCATAAAGGGACTTACTTATTGCCTATTTCTTATAATAATAATCCTAATCATGATTTGTTTAAAGGGCTTGAAGAGTCATCTGAAAATAAAAGAAGAGGCAAATTCAATAAAAACTTGGAAGCTGAATTTCAAATTAGCTTTCTTATATTAACCAATAAGAATATTTTTGGTACAAACTTTAATACTTTTATTGGTTATACCCATCTCTCATTCTGGCAAATATATAACGAAGAGTGGTCAAGACCATTTCGTGAGACGAACTATACTCCTGAGTTTTTTGCTCGATATATTTTTGATGAGCCTCCCAGTATTCTCGGTGCTAAGCTAGTCGCTTACGACTTTGGTGTTGTCCACCAGTCTAATGGTCAGGTTCAGGAACTCTCTCGAAGTTGGAATAGATTGTTCGTTAGAGCTGGAATACTGAGTGGTAATACGATTTTAAATATTTCACTTTGGCATCGATTGAAGGAGTCAATTGAAGATGACGAAAATCGAAATATCTATCAATTCAAAGGTTATGGTGAAATTGATCTGATTTATAGATTCAATAGAGAAAATATACAATTAAAACTTATTCCAGGTACAAAGCACTTAAGTGGGGAACTCGCCATTAGTACCCCTTGGAAAGAAGGGCTGAGATTCTATACTAAGATATCTCACGGTTACGGGTTATCACTTCAGGATTATAATCACAAAAATCGAAAGTTTGCTTTTGGAATAATTCTCTCTGATCCTTTTTCATCTAGAGATGCTAAGTAGCGCTGAGTCTTGAGGTTCCAATTTGGAACTTCAAAGTTGTAAGTACTTGTAATCTAGGAGTTTGAACTGTATAGCCTCAGTTTCAACTCTAAGTTTATCCTCCATTAATTAGCCACTGTTTGTTCGAAGATAGTGGCTATTTTTTTAACTACTTAATAACATTACTACGAAGTTTCAATTACTTGATCGAGTTCTAAACACTTAAACTGTCATAGACTTTCATGGGCCTTCACTATTTGGCTTATTTAGTGCTTAACTTGTGCTTACGAAGCATGGGGTCACAAATCTCTAAGCACAAATGGTGATTTGGACCAACTGAATTGGCTAAAGCTAGTGATAATAGACTCTCACATAGCTGTACACCGCTGTACAAAACTACCTTTTTTTGTCGTTAACCATATTAATTTCATCAACGAATGGAGAATTATTATGAGTAAACGCAACCAGATCATTAAAGCAACTAAAGAATCAAAAGCTCTTAAGGCTTTAAGAATAATAGCAGGCCTTGGAATTAGAAAATTAGCTCAGAAGATGAATTATTCACCCACGAGAGTTCATCAGTTTGAAGCAGGAAGAGAAGATATTACAGATGCTTATATTCAAATATTCTTGGAGGCTACTGGTTTTAATTATAAAGATTGGAGTACACGGTTAGGTGATAATAAGTGTGAATTTAATTTAAGAGATCAATGCCTAGAATTACTTAGAGAGATCGAAGAAAGTAAGCTTGATTTAGTTTACGCTTTGTTAAAGAATTTAAAATGAATTCAAACTCTACATTTAATTCCCCCGGTTTTAGCTATTGGATTAACGATGATCATTGTAAGCTTTTTGCAATTAGATATTGAATAAAACTAAATTTAAAATACCTCTTTAAGGCCTCCACGTTTCTAATCCTAGGACTATCAACAATATTTTTTAGTGAAAGGGATTGGCGCATTACAATAAACGGGTGTATTGGACCAGACTAGAATTAATTATAGTGTCGCTTTAGGTGTTGTTGTGTTCGGTTGGTGCTTGATACGACGCGTTTTTTTTTAGGCATAACGACTTTAGCTATAGCAACAAACCTCCTTATTGAAAAAGATGATTTAAATCATTTTATTATACCCATATGGGGTATATGTATAAGGTTGAACAAAACTAATGGAGTTATAGAATGAAAAGAATATTAACGACGTTTACTTTATCTTTACTACTTTCGAGCTGTGCGCATCAATTTATGCGCGGAACTGTAGCCATGAAAACAAATAATAAAACGGCACATGTTTGTCTTGGTAATAACGATGTGAGGATTGGTGAAAAACTCGATTTTTATAAAAATATTTGTGTCGGCGGTGGTGGTGGTGGAAGTAGTCGAGAAGGTGTCGGAGAAGGAGAATGCTCAATGAGAATCCTCGGGACAGGAACAGTTACAAAATTACTCAATTCTCATTACTCAGAAGTTAAAACAGATGGAAGCTTTGCAATTTCAGAGGGAACGTTAGTACAAAAACAAATATAACTTAAATGAATAAAAGGTAGATAATGACTGAAGATAAATCTTGTTGTCATGAGGGAATTGATCACTCATCTCATAATAAAGAACAAAAAAATAAATCATCTGATCCAACCGCGATTTATACTTGTCCTATGCATCCCGAGGTGAGGCAAGTAGGCCCAGGAAGTTGTCCTAAATGTGGTATGGCACTTGAGTCTTTAATTGCAAATGATGAAGAGAATGAAGAGTTAAAAGATATGAATAAAAGGTTTTTGTTAGCTGCTTTATTCACTATTCCTCTTTTCATATTATCAATGGGAGATTTGTTCCCAGGTCAACCTATTTCAAAACTAATGTCTCCATCATTAAAAGTGATTTTTGAATTAATTCTAGCGACGCCTGTTTGTTTATATTCAGCTTGGCCTTTTTATATTCGTGGAATAAATTCCATAAAAAGTAGAAATTTAAACATGTTTACTTTAATAGGATTAGGAGTAACCGTTGCTTTTATTTACAGTCTTTTTGCAACATTATTTCCTGATATTTTTCCAAGTTCATTTAGAGATCAGAATGGTCATGTTGCTGTCTACTTTGAAGCGGCAGCCGTTATTGTTACACTAATTTTATTAGGCCAGGTCTTAGAATTAAAAGCCCGAAGCCAAACAGGTGAGGCGATTAAAAAGCTATTAGGTTTAGCGCCAAAAACTGCAAAAAAAATTAATAACGATGGATCAGAAAAAGATATTCCTCTCGAAAATGTTAAACTCGAAGATAAGCTCCGAGTAAGGCCTGGAGAGAAAATCCCGGTCGATGGACTAGTCTTTGAGGGAAGAAGCACAGTTGATGAATCAATGATTACAGGAGAACCAATTCCTGTTGAAAAGCAAGCTGGAGATAATGTAGTTGGAGCAACAATAAATGGAACTGGTGGACTTGTTATTGTCGCCAAAAAAATTGGAGCTGACACCCTTCTTTCTAGAATAATTCATATGGTTTCAGAAGCACAAAGGAGTCGTGCACCGATTCAAAAATTAGCTGATATTGTTGCAGGATACTTTGTACCAATTGTCATTCTTACTTCAATAATAACCTTTATCGTTTGGGCCGTATTTGGTCCAGAGCCTGCAATGGCTTATGCCATTATTAACTCCGTTGCAGTTTTGATTATAGCTTGTCCCTGTGCTTTAGGATTGGCAACGCCAATGTCTATCATGGTTGCAACTGGACGTGGAGCAAGTCTAGGTGTCTTATTCAAAAATGCAGAATCTATAGAGCTGCTAAGAAAAGTAACTACTTTAGTAGTTGATAAAACGGGAACATTAACTGAAGGGCGACCTAAATTAGTCACCGTAAAGGCTGAGTCTGATAGAGGAGAGAATGAATTTTTAACAATCGTTGCAAGTTTAGAAAAAGGCAGTGAACATCCGTTAGCTGAAGCAATCGTGAGTGGTGCAATAGCTAGAGGTGTTGAACTTTTAGAAGTGTTAGATTTTGATTCGATTACTGGTAAAGGTGTAAAAGGAAATATTGGTGGTCAATCAGTTGCTCTTGGTAATAAAGCCTTAATGAGTGATTTAGGAGTTTCAATAGATCACATTAGAGAACAAGCAGAATCATATAGACGTGAGGGACAAACAATTATGTTTGTCTCCATCGATAGTCAATTTGCTGGAATTGTGGGTGTCGCGGACCCTATCAAAGACACAACTCCAGAAGCCATTGCTCAGCTTCATGCAGAAGGCCTTGAGGTTGTAATGCTTACTGGAGACAGTAAGACGACAGCTGAAGCTGTCGCTAAAAAACTAAATATAGATAAAGTGATTGCTGAAGTTTTACCTGAACAAAAAGTTGAGGCAATTACCAGTCTTCAAAAAGAAGGTAAAATTGTGGCCATGGCCGGAGATGGAATTAACGATGCTCCTGCATTAGCAAAAGCCCATGTTGGTATTGCTATGGGAACGGGAACAGATGTTGCGATGGAAAGTGCTGGAATTACTTTAGTAAAAGGTGACCTGCGAGGAATCGTAAAAGCTAGAAAGTTGAGTCGGGCCACAATGGCCAATATAAAACAAAACCTTTTCTTTGCGTTTATCTATAATATTGTCGGTGTACCAATTGCAGCTGGAGTTTTATTTCCATTTTTTGGTATTTTATTAAGTCCTATGATTGCTGCGGCTGCAATGAGTTTAAGTTCAGTATCCGTAATAGGGAATTCATTAAGATTAAAGAAATCAAAATTGTAAATTAGAGATCATTTAAACAAGAATATGGAGATACTTATGAATAAGATTTTATTATTGAGTACATTGGTTTTTTTATCGAGCTGCGCTCATAGTTTTATGAGAGGAACTGTCGCTAAAAAAATAAGCCCTAAAGAAGCTATCGTTTGCCTCGGTGAAAATGAAGTGAAGATTGGAGACTTTATAAAGTTTGAACAATCTGAATGTACCTCGGGTGGTTCAAATAATATTACTATGCACGAGTTGGCGACTTTAGGTGGTTCGCCTTCTCATACCGGATATGGAGAATCGCAATGTGAATTAATTTATTTAGGACGAGGTCAAGTTATTAAGCTTATCAATAACCATTACTCTATTGTCAAAGTAGATAGTGATTTCGAGTTCAGTGAGTCTACACAGGTGGAGATTGTAAATGATTGACTTTTAATTTACCATCACTTTCATTAAGCCATTTTATACGTTTAAATAAGAAACTGAGATCAAAATGAATAACAAACATCAATTCGTAAATAGTATAAATAGACACTGCCTTTGCCAAACACTTGATAGAAGTCTTTTAGAAAAAGAACTTTTAAGTCGACTTGGAGATGATCTTTTTTTGAAAAATTATCCCAATATGTTTTCTCAAACAGCAGTATACATTTCTGAATTTGCGTTGAAAGAAGTTGTCGACCTTATTGATAAAATAGAATCTGCTATTCACTCAGATCCATTTCAAGATGAAGTTTTAAAGGACGTACCCGAAATCGCTCTGAGAGACTTTGGTCCCGCAGGTGCTTTTATGGGATATGATTTTCATTTAACCGATTCGGGTCCTCAGCTTATTGAGATTAATACCAATGCAGGAGGGGGATTACTCAACTTATATCTTTCCCAAGCCCAATTAGCATGTTGTGATGGTGCTAAGATTCCTTTTAACTTGGATAATCTCGAGAAGGAATATTTTCAAATGTTTGTCAACGAGTGGAAACTTCAAAAAGGTGAAGAAAAATTTCAGACAGTTGCTATTATAGATATTTCTCCCAAAGATCAATATCTTTATCCCGAGTTTCAGCTGTTTCGTTCTCTTTTTAAAAAAAATGGTCTTGAGTGCTTTATTCTTGCTCCTGAAGATCTCAGAGGAAATGAAGAAGGCATATGGTATGGAGAGATTAAGATTGATTTTATTTATAATCGATTAACTGATTTTTATTTTGAACAAAATGAGCATCAGTTTTTAAAAGACGCATATTTGAAACAAAGTGTTGTTGTCACTCCTAACCCTCATCATCATGCTTTATACGCCAATAAACATAATCTAGTTTCACTTTGTAAACTTCCCACACTTAGTTCTGGAATCCCTCAGACTATAATAGTTAGTCTTGAGAACCACGATATGCTTTGGAAGAGTAGACGAGACTATTTTTTTAAGCCTTCAAAAGGCTTTGGAAGTAAAGGGGCCTATAGAGGTGACAAGATGACTCATAGAGTTTGGGACGATATCAAAGTATCAGACTATGTCGCTCAAAAAATAGTTAAGCCCGGTGAAAGAATTGTGAAAACAAATGATGGACAGAAAGAACTGAAAGTTGATGTGAGAGTCTACACTTACCAAGGCCAAGTTCAATTAATGGTATCACGTCTATATTCGGGACAAACGACAAATTTTCGCACGGAGGGAGGTGGGTTTGCTCCCATTCTCTTAATGAGAGATGCCAAAGTTAAATGATTTGCTCTTTGTGTTCAAAAGAATAAAAAGAAGTGTTCATTTCACGGTAAGTTTGTAGTGAACACATGAAACAGATTCATGGAGTTATATATGTCTACTTTATTGAAATTAGCTCTACTAGTTGAAGGTACATATCTTTAATTCAAAGGAACAATTATGAATAAGAACTTATGGCATAACAACACTATCCATCGCCACTACATGCTTATTACTATTGTATATTTCACTGTCTTTTTATACTTGCTTCTGATGGGGATAAAGTTCTAAAAAAGAAATAAGGAGTTTTTTATGGGAATGTTTCAAGCTGATTTAGCTTTTACAGTTGAGCTAATTGCAGTTGCTCTTGGTTTTTATTTTCTTCATCTTTCCAAAAAGGAAAAGTCTAAAGAGTTAAGAATGGGAGCTTTTATCTTAATTGTGGGAGGATTTTCGATGGCTTTTTGTACAGGTTTTTATTCAATGAAATATTGGCTTGATGGAAGTTACTAATATAATTCAACCTTTATAATACATCTATCAAAGGGAGCTTAATCATCTAATTGGGAGTCCCTCTGTGGATGATTAATAAAAAGCGCGAGAAAGAGCCTCTAAATCGGCTCAATTTACATTATAAAGGGTATATATATCTTAGATTTGTAATATTATTTGAAATAATCACTATTATTTATAGAAAATGCAGCTGTTATTTCGTAAACTTTGTATAAGAGGTAGGATATGAGTACTAAGAAAGGTGCAGATCACAAAAATCAGATTACTAGAATCAATAGAATCGAAGGTCAAGTTCGTGGAATTAAATCCATGATTGAAGAAGATAAGTATTGTGTCGATATTATAAATCAAATTAAAGCTATTAGAAGCGCTTTGAAATCGGTTGAGTTTATTATACTTGAGAAACATCTAAACTGCTGTGTAAAAGATGCTGCTAGTAAGAGTAATAAGAAAGATATTGATGAAAAAATCGATGAACTTATGAAACTTATTAGAAACACCTGTAAATAAAAAAACTTGTGACCAATACTTGGTCACTTTCTCTATAGAGTATGTAAAAAATTTGGGAGCATTGCTGCAAGTAACCCCCGGGGGGTATTATTGTTACAAATATAATAACTTTGTAACTACTTGGAGTACCAAATGTTTATGTTCAATAAAATAGTCCTACTTTTAGCCTTATTTATTACTTCTGCATCTTACGCTGAAAATGTAAATTATGAACTAAATGTAGAGCATAAAACAGTTAATATAACTGGGGTTGAAGTTACACATGCTTTAGCTATTAATGGCTCAATTCCAGCTCCAACTCTAAAATTCAAAAAAGGTGATACTGCTATTATCACTGTTAACAATAAGACGAATGAGCCAACAACTCTACACTGGCACGGATTATTGGTTCCTTGGGATCAAGACGGCCCTCAGTTTGCTAACACACTCATTATTGAGCCAGGCAAAACACATGTGTTTGAATTTCCACTGACTCATACAGGAACCTATTGGTATCATTCACATACAGAGCTGCAGGAGCAACGTGGACTTTATGGAGCAATTGTTATTGAAGATGATCACGATCGCTTTAAAACAGATCATGACTTAGAAATGGTGATGAGTGACTGGACCAATGAGCACCCAGACCAAGTTCTAGCAAATCTTAAAATGGATGGTGACTACTATGTATTTAAGAAGAAAACCGATGCTTCAATCTATGGTGCTATAAGAGCTGGTAAATTTTGGGACTATGTTAAAAGTGAATGGTCTAAAATGGGTCCTATGGATCTGAGTGATGTTGCATATGATGCCTTTTTAGTTAATGGTTTACAAAATCAACATCTAAAAAATATTAAAGCAGGTGATACTGTTCGCCTGAGATTAATAAATGCTTCTGCCTCTACTTACTTTTATGCAAATTTAGGAAAACTTTTTAATTTTACTGTTATTTCAAAAGATGGTGTTGAAATTCAGCCTCTCGAAGTAAATGAGATCCTTATAGGAATTGCTGAGACATATGATGTTACCTTTACGATGCCTGAACATAAGGCCTTAGAGTTTAAAGCAACCTCTCAAGACATCACTGGTGCTGGAAGCGTTATTTTAGGCCAGGGACACCATATAGAAAAAGTTCCAATGAAAATGAAGCCAAGTCCATTTGGAATGGGAGATATGGATCACGGTGGAGGAATGGGCGATGGCGGAGGTCACGGTGGTGGTCATGATGGGCACAACATGAAGATTTCAGAAGAGGAAATTGAACAAATGCCTATGACTAAAAGATTGAACTATAAAGATATCAAGTCAACAAAAATGACAATGTTTGATATGTCGTTACCAAGACGTGATTATACACTTGAATTAAACGGTGACATGGATAGATATAACTGGACGATTAACGGTAAATCTTTTTCAGAAGATAAATACTTAATGGTTAAATATAATGAAGTCGTTAGAATTAAATATGTTAATAAAACGATGATGCATCATCCGATGCACCTGCATGGTCACTTTTTCAGAGTACTAAATGGTCAAGGTCACTTTGCACCAAAATTTCACACTGTTGATGTACCACCAATGGGAGAGATTACAATTGAATTTCATGCCAATGAGCCGGGTATTTGGTTTCTTCATTGTCACAACCTATATCATATGAAAATGGGAATGGCACGATTGGTAAAATATGAAGGATTTAACCGTCCTGATGACCTAATTGAAGATGAGCAAAGATGGACAAGGTACATGACCCATGATGATACTGCATTTACCAGTGCAGAACTTGGAGTTGCGACAAATTCTTCTGAATTAGAAGTAAAGATCTCTAAAGGGAAATATCAAGTTGATATCAACTTAGAGATGGATAGATATAATCTTGAAAATTTAGATGGTGAAGCCTTATTTAAAAAATATATCGATAGATTTCTAAATATATATGCTGGTGTCGAGTACGATGACGGTAAAATGCATGCTGTTCTAGGGGCGGCTTACACTGTTCCACTAAGAGTAGAGGTTAAAACTCATATTAGATCAGATGGTAAAATGGTTGTCTCCTTAAGTAAGATATTTCCAATAACGAGAAGGCTAAACCTTGATATTTCAGGTCGAAGTACTTTTGGCATGGGTGCTAGGACTGAGTGGGAATTTAACTCGGGTCTGTATTATCAAGCCTCTGCAAGAACTAGTGTTGGAGTAAATTATAGTTATGATACAAACTTTGGCCCTATTGTCGGAGTTGGGCTAAGAGTTAATTTAAATAGAAGCAGATCAAAGAAGAAAAAGAAGAAAAAGCCTTTGTTTTAGGGTTTGTGATGAGGGGTGACAAGATATATTATTTTCAGTTTAATCAATTAATACCTGCTAGGTTTCAATGCAAACTTAATAGTGTATGGATGTTGGTTGCTAATTAGATATTAGCAACCTTTAAGCCTATAAATTCATAAACTTCTATAGAATTTTCAATTATTAAATCCTTAGTAAAACTCAATAAAAGTTAAATTTCTGTTTAATATTAATGGCTAATCTACTGTAACTACAAGAATGGTAATAAATCATTAATAAAACTGTCACAAATACTTTCAATAAATCGTAACACTAAGTAGATCTATATTAATTTAATGAAGTGGGCTTAGGATAAAGTCTAAAGTCTTTTATACTTTATATAGTACCATACCCCCGCAGGGTACTTGTGGTGAGAGGAAACTAAGGTTATAGTTTGGTATTATTAGAGAATTCTTTGGCCAAGTTCAGAAAGATAAATTCTTTATAATTCTTATGAGCATAATAATTTATAAATAATAAAAGGAGTTTTTATGAAAAACACAAAACTATTTATTGTCGTGACATTCTTAATCATTTTTAATTTTGCATACGCGGATGGAGGTACTCATTCTCATAAAGCTGGAGGACATTCAGGGCACGATTCAATAGAAGAAAAAGATGAAATGATTACAGGTCAACTAGTGGGGCTGACTTGCTTTATTAAGCATGACTCAAAAGGCCCAACTCATAAGGATTGCTTTAAAGAATGTGCTGAGAAGGGACTCCCAATAGGTATCTTAACAAAAGATAATAAAATTTACCAAATATCGGGTGAAGGACATGGAGATTTGAAAGAAACGAATAAAAAATTTTTAAAGTATGCGGAAGAAAATGTTATGGCTAAAGGTAAAATATTTACTAGTAATGGTATGAATATGATCGTTGTTAAAGGAATTAAAAAGGTAAAATAAAAATGTTATCTGCATTACAATTTATATTTTTCCTTTCTTTAAACTTCTCATATCTGAATGCACATAGTGGAGAAAATCATGAAAACTCGAAGCCAGCTATAGATAAAGTTGAACGTGATGAAGATGGCTTCGAAATTGTATCTGCTGCTCCATCAAAAAAAATACTAGATCAGATCAATGAGCTATACAAAAGAAATGTAAAAAAAATATTTTCGAATAAGTGCCTTTCTTGCCACGGAGTCAATAATTCTCCTCCGTGGTATTACCATATACCAGGTGCAAAGCAATTAATGGACTCTGATATGACAGAAGCTAAAAAACATATGGATATGACATTTGATTTCCCCTTTAAAGGCCATGGAAGTCCGATAGATGACTTGAATTCCCTTCAAAAAACTGTTCGCGAAGGTAGCATGCCACCATTAAAGTATCGATTTATGCACTGGGATTCTGAATTAACTGCTAAAGATATCAAAGATATAAATAATTGGATAAATAAATCAAAATTGATATTAAAGGAATAATAGTGAAGAAAATTTCTGAATATAATAATTTCGAGGAACCAGGCTCAGCATTAAACTTTATCTCTAGAGTTGTTCGTTTTATTTGGCTTAGAACTCCTTCTGCCATTACAGATTTATCTATATTTCGACATATTGGTAAATACTTTTATAATCGCTTCACTAAATTTCAATCTAGAGATCAAAGTCACTCAACTTGGTTTTTGCGTAATATTCCACAAACGAGAGTACTGGGAGATTTAATTATAGCAAAAGAAAACTCGAAAAAAACTTTGAATATTGCATCCATTGGATGCAGTACAGGAGCCGAGCTTTATTCAAATCTCTTTATTTAAAAAGATATGTGCAAAGGGCATCAATTTATCTCTGTAGGAGTCGATATATCGGCTGGAGTTGTTGATATTGCTAAAAATGGTATATACAGGTCAGATAAAGCGTCATCTGCGGGATGAGGAACTTATTATGAAGGGGAGTTTGAATTATCTCACTTAAATGAAAATAATATTTTAGAGCTCTTTGATATTGTTGAGTCAGGTTATAAAATTAAACCTTGGATTAGTAGCGATACAAAGTGGCT
>Ga0307959_1000430_pt1 | contig 22270 bp, 19 predicted proteins | sample OrgLakmetagen494_FD_201813 | JGI IMG/M metagenome (GOLD analysis project Ga0307959, IMG submission 201813) | Saline water microbial communities from Organic Lake, Antarctica - #494 | ecosystem: Environmental > Aquatic > Non-marine Saline and Alkaline > Saline | place: Antarctica: Organic Lake...
GGGAGCCATATCAAGGGCGCTCGACAGAGCGTCGGAAGCACCGTCATTCATTCCACCACTGAAGACAACTGATTTTCCATCAGCACTCACTTGGACGGAGTATTGGGGTCCGGCTTGCTCACCCAAAGCTACCCGCCAATGCTCTTCAAGACTCTTGCCTAAGTCCCCCACATCACCAATGGTCCGGATGATGCTCAGAATAATTACCAGCTTTGCTGCGCTCGCCCAGCCCGGCTTCCCTCCTCGTTCAACATGTTTATTGGCTGAAACCCAAGTTCCGCTGATCGCCCATACCCAGATGACTAAACCAAGCACTGTGAGGGCAAGAACCGCTGCCGAAGAGTACCGAGCGGGTAAGTCTTGAACGAGGGGGAAAAATAGAAGGCCAAGCGCCGGCGCAAAGAGTGAAACCAGAAGTGTATTTACCCAATATGAGCGCGCTAGCGAATAATCTCCATTCAAGTGTTTGCGAAAAAACGCCGTGGGCCCATAATAATTAGTGTTTTCGATCATCCATTCCTCTGTTTTTAAGGTATTCCCTATAGCCTCTGAGTTGGCCCAAAATCCTGCCGTCGTATTTAAACAAACGGGCTAACTGGGCGAGACTTGTAAAGGCTAAGATCACTCAGAACGAAGAAGCCTATCAATAGTCTAAGGACTTGCCCCAAAGGAAGTGAGCCAATATCGCCAATAAACGATGCATCACTATCGAGTCGACGGCAATGTCTCTATCCTCTACAAACCGGGGCTCGGCAGGTGCCTGGTGCGAACTTACTAGTTATTCCAGAAGTAGCCGAGGCTATCTATCGCGGCGTAGTCGTGTGGTTTGATTCGTTTGGACACATTAAATACCAATCCAGTAATGTTGCCTTTGCTGTCGACTATAGTTCTTAGCTCGCCGTCGGATAAGTCGATCTCACGCACTTCAATGCCCATGTCATCCCTAAGTGAAAGGACAACCTTGGTGTACTCATCATCTTCATCACGAACAATTTTAGCCAGGCGTCGAACGGCATCGAGACCAGCCTTAGTCGGGGCGGTCACAGCTAGCTTTTCATTTGTAACAGTATGAGGGTCGACGGTGAGAACCATTTTAAGGTCATCCGCCGAATACTTCATTGATGCATGGACATCCATCGGTAGGCTCAAAAGACTCTTAAGCCCAAGGGTTCTGGCTGCAAGATCCTTTTGGCTGATTTTTGGCACCTCGATCAGATTGCCATCATTGAGGGCAAAAAATTCACCAGTTTGCTCGTTGACAACAATTGGGGTGCCTTTCACTTCATGCATCTTCCATGATTGCCGCACCTGCTGACCGGATTGGTCGAAGCAACCAGTCACGGACATCGCGAGACCGAAGGTCAAGAGTGGGGCGAGAAATTTGTTCATCGTCATTCTAACGGCTCCTTGTTTGGGTACTACTCCCATCGGTAACATCAAAAAATGGACGACTGTTGCCGACCCGGATGAAACTAAACAATATCAGGATGGGCTGATTTAAAAGTTCAATTGGAATGGTGCGAAGGGCCATTTTGTCTACTAACCTTGCGAATGTAGTTAAATATTTGTGGTCTTACTTTTTACGCCAGCTTCCTAACTAACTATATAGTCGCACCCCAAGGAGCATAAATGAAACAAACGCTGGTTTTCATTGTCGGTTTTTTTCTAATTTTTGCATTGGTTACGCAGGGGGGAATGGTTGATATTGGTGTTGCGGGCTTTGTCGCAGTCTTAGTAGTTAGTTTCCTAATATCAAAATATTATCCTAAAATTCTTGGAAAGACCGAAGAAAGCTAACTCCGTACTCTGATTGTAGCTCCCTTAGTAGGTGGACTGGTTCATGCTCGCGACGATAATGCCATCGGGCGCGATAGGTATTTTTACAGAAGGTGCAGAAAAAGTAGACGCGACTAAATCCAAACGATTAACGGTGGGGAAATACCTTCAAATTTAGAAAGCCCAATCGACGCTGCGACTCCCGGCAGGTAGTTTCTCGCCCTTCATTACAGCAAACATATTGCCCAGCTGACCGCCATATCGCATGACTTTGTCATATTCCTTGGTCGGCCAAAACCCATTTTATCCGCGCCTCAAACGCCCACGAGTTCTGCAAGGCGCTCCGGACACAGCGAAACTGCGACCGTTCCTGATATTCGATTTAGTAGACTCTGGGACCAACCATAAACCTCTCCCCGGGCAAACGTATGAATATAACTATACGCACAGAATGAACTGAATGCCAAACGTGGCCTAAACGCCGGGATTCCACCCCTATGACTGAAAACCTACTTGGGTAGTAGCCTCCTGTGACTTGGATGGCGGCGATACATGATTCATCGTATTAGAGCAGCTATGCCCAGTGCTTCGATAGTTACTACAGCCCCAGAATTCACCGTATTGTCCGTGCCGTCTTTTCATTGGAGCACCACAGACGGAACAAAGTGGAACCCAGGTTCGGCAAGCTTCATTAATACAAATCTTGTAACCACCCTGCTTCTTCATCGCACCGCCACATAAGGCGCATCCCGGTTCTGTGTTTGTGCAGAGGGGATAATTCGAACAACCAAAGAACGTTGAGGCACCTGAAATCCTCGGCACCATGGTTCCCGATTTACATGCGGGACATGACAGCTCAGTTACCTGGAGCTGGTGGATGGATGTGGTGAACTCATCCAACTCCACTGAGTAGTTCTCCTTGATAAGTTCTTTGACGAAGCCCGATGCAACACTCATATCCGTTATTAAATAGGCTCTATGACGAGCGCGGGTCAATGCCACGTAAAGAAGCCTGCGCTCTTCTGCAAATTCGTAAGGCTCTTCGGATGGCAGCAAAGCGTTTAGCAATGGGTGCGTTTCTTTGGTCGAAGGGAAGCCGTTACGCCCCACGTCGAGTCCCATTAATATGACGCAGTCTGCTTCTTTGCCTTTAGAGGCATGGAACGTGAGCCGCTCTATTTTCAGCTTTAGGAACTTGCGCTCGAGTCCTCGCACGACTGAGTTATCGGGGAGCCGGAACCAAAATCTTCCCAGTATATAGACCGTCGCCCCGCCCTCCACTCGATCGGATATCGCCTGACACACTTCCTCCAACTCAGAAATCTGCCCCTGCTGAGATTGCCCCCGTCGGAGCACCGACACAGCTGGCTGGGAAACTACCGAATGAGTTGTAAGTTGCTTCCTTACCTGAGCTGGGTTTTTCATGACAAATTGTGAAGCAACGTCGCAAATTCGGTTGTTAAACCGAAAGGTCTTGTCCAACGATGTTGTTTTTGTCGGACCGAACTCTTCCTTGAATCCAGTGGTGAGAGTCACATCACTCCCCGCAAATCGATAAATCGCCTGCCAATCGTCACCGACGCAGAACACTGAGCAATTTTTTGTTCTATCCCGTAACGCTTTAACCAATCTCGCGCGTGGACGGGATATATCCTGGAACTCATCCACCAAAATATAGCGCCATGTGGGCTTAAAACGTCCGGACTCCACGTAATCAATCGCTTTGCCAATCATGTCGTTGAAATCGATGCTGTCGCTTGCCTTTAAATGTGCTTCGTATCGATCCAAGACAGGTTTTAATAATTCCATGGCTGCAAGAAACTGGCCTGGATTTGAAATCCGATTGGCGCGTATTTTGACCTCGTCCCACGTCTCATGACTTCCTTTGAAAGCGCCAACCAACTGGCTCATCAGTCGGGAGAATTCGCTGATCACTCCCCTCTCCCTGAGCGTGTCTAGTATTGCTTCGTTGGGTAAAGGCTCAAACTTTACGCCGACCGCGGAAAGCTTCTGCTCAAGTGCACTGAGTAAACATCCCTCACTTCGCTCGTAAGAGAATGTCTCAACGAGCGTGGTCTGATGCGCCTTGTGCAATTCGCGCTTCCAGCGAATGCCTTCCTGGTACTTATTGGCATCAACATACGGTGCTGTGGTGCCGTCTCGCCCAATCCCAAAGTGTTCCAGATAAATGTCATGATCGGGTAAGTAGAAGTCAGGGAGATACGCGCGAAAGTCGGGTGTCTGTGTCTGCGCCGCCTTGTATGGGGCTTCGTACTGATACTCGACCCCCATGAGAAATAGCCAATTGGCAATCAGCGCCTCTTCGAGACTTTTTACGTTCTCTCCCTTAAGGGAATAGATCTTGTTGGCCCGAATGTACTCGAAGTACTCACCTTCCGATGAGAAGTCGAAGCTGTTCTTTTCAGGGTATAAATAGTTGGAAAAATAACGGACTACTTGGCTTTGGTAGTTCTTGTCTTCCAGAAGCAATTTGAGCCAATCATCGACCGTCTTGGCCAACGCATTCTCATCTTCCGCCAATTTGCTGATCTGCGGTTTACCGTCTTCGACATCCCCGATAATTTTCAACCCCAGAGAGTGAAAGGTTGCAGCTTCCACTTTGGCCCCCGGGATCTTTTCAGCAACCCGCACCTCCATTTCCTCCGCTGCTTTGCGCCCGAAGGCCAGCATTAAAATGTCACTGTCTACGGCTCTTTTACTTTCGAGCAGATAGGCTGTTCGGCCGATCATAGTGCTAGTTTTTCCGGTCCCGGCACCAGCCAGGACCAGATTATTGTCCTCATCGACCACGCAAGCCTCACGTTGCTTCGTGGTAAGAGGATTTGATTCGACTGAATCGAATAAGCCTTTGAACCGGCGCAACTCACTGGTCAGAAATTCGTCTCTTACTTGTTGAATAAGCGTAGGGTTAGACTCGGCCCATTGCTGAAGTGCTTCAAAGGGCTGGACTTTATCCTGAGGCAAATCGATATCGTCGGGAGGCAGGATTAAGCGTTTTCTCTGTGAATCTGCAAAGTGCGCTATTGCAGTAGCGTGACTTGTTCGAAGATAACCTGATTTCGTCACCAATGAATGAACCTTCGACAGCGACGCCGCTGCGCGAACGCCATGAAGCTCCAAAAGCCGGTTAAAAAGAGCCTCCCGTAGCTTTCGACCTGTGGTCTTGCTCAGCCAGGTAAAGGTCTCTTGCTGATTATTGACCGCGAGTTCAATTCTCGTAAGGAGAAGCCCCTTGCGGATAACAGGAGGCGACGAAACATTGTTCCAATGGATGAACCGTTCAGGCTCTTTCTTGTTTTGTAAACCAATCCCTGCCTCCGAGACTGTTAGCTTTAGAGGAGCACCCCCAAACAGCCTCAGGAACCACACCTGACGAAAAACCCTCATCACGATATCCTTATGGACCTTACTTGGCTTAGGGTGCTGAATCCGTTTCGTAAGCTTCGACGCCAGCAAGGCATGGAATCAAAACATTTCTCGAATCATATTCCGAATCAGACCGATGAGATCATACATGGGTAATTTTCCCAACAGAGTGGACATTTCGCCGGTGCGGCCTTAAGTTCCAGGTCAACTTGCAAAGCTTCGTGATTGCTCAGTTCCTCATACTTGTGATTGAGGCTCTCTGGCTCGCCCTCAATCACGGTGCCCTGCTGTCCTCTAAATTGGGTATAACTCATTCTGCCAAGCCAAATCTTCAGACCTTTTTGTACGTTACGCCTAATATGTCGACCGGTACTCGCGGCGCAAGACTTCTAGCAACCCTTTGTTAACTGTCCCAGTAGCCAATATTCCCTTGTCTCGCTGAAACATCCTGATCGCTATTCTCGTTTTTGGACCGACTATACCGTCTGCAACTCCGGGGCTGTATCTAAGCGCTCTCAATAAAAGTTGAACTTCTTTAACAGTGTCTGAATCTGGCGCTGCCCCGCCAGAAATGGGTGTTGACTTGGCAGACTCAGAGGCCGCTGGTTCGTCCACGTACGCTTTCATTACCGCATCTAGTTCTATCGCGGCCCGCTGCTCCTCAACCTGGCGTTGAGCAAGACTAAGGTCTCCTTCGCGATATCGGTAACTTGCGCAGCGCCGATTATAATCATCAACAATATCGTTGAACTCGTCGATGCCTTCATTCGTTGCAAATTTACCTCTGTCTCGCATTGCCTCAATAAGGATACTTTCCCTGACACACCACCGAATCTGGGGTATCGACAGAACCTCATTGGAACCAACTAGCGGTTTGTCATACGGATAAGGGTCGCCATCATACCTGCTTGGCTCTGGAGAAGTTGCGGGTGCCTGATTTGTCTGCGTTGATTCACCATTTAGGTCTTCAAAGGAAAGGTCTGAATAGTCTGGCTCACCCCCGACGCTATTACCGCTTTGAGAGGTTCCGGAATTATTGTCCGCCTGAGTGCTATAAGAACCGGGCGATGAAGTGGTCGTCGGTGTTTTCTGGGAAGACTGTGACGACAAATACAATATAGCCACAATAAAAATAGCTACTGTTATCCAAAATATGAATTGCTTGTCCATGCCTTTGTCAGCTGGAGGCTCAGAAAATGCGGCATTTGAGGCGTTATCGGAGGGCTTAACCTCTGGTTTCTTTGACGACGTAGTCGTGGAATTTTGACTCTTACCGCTGTTAGATCCGGATTTGGTTTCTCTTTCCTCCACCGGAACCTTAGCCGCTTTCTGGCTTTCGATATCATCCCGCGCTTTTAAATCCGATAGATCTGAAACGAGACCCACTAATCCAGTAAAACCTTTGCTTTCCTTGCTATCAGAATCCATCGATTCAGAACCTTTTGGCCTAGGAATTCAAAATACTGCTGAGCCTGTCGCCGCCTTGCTTCCACAGAATGCTCATCGCTGTTTCCAAAATATGGACATTGCTCTCAGCAAGATACGATAAGCTTTCAGAAAGTTTTTTATCGTGCCTATGTCCAATATGAAATGCGCCATTGGCATTTCCGGTCACAAGTTCGTCCCATCGGCAAAATACGGCCTCAGGCTTTGAAAAGAATCCGTGCCTTCTTAAATGCACGCCTGAATCGCTTACGACAACTGAGCCGAACCGAAATGTTTGACCAGCGCTTAAGCTAGCGAGAAACTCGGTTAATAATCTGACACCGACAGAGCGCCACAAGCGATCAACAAAACTTGAGTAAATCTCTTGTTTTTTTGTCTCAATTTCTATGGATTGAGAATTGCTAGTGACCATTATGGTATAGGTCGTTCCGCTTGGAATACCATTCACAGACTTACTAACGCCACCCCAACGAACTCCGACTACACTATCAAGCGGGATTTTTTGCCGTTTCCACTCCACACCGTCTGGAGAAATCCGAAGCTTATCCTTAAAGACGACCCCTACCTCAGTTTCATAGGTGATCTCTTTCTGCCATTTCTCTTCGTGGCGCGCAGCATCCTCCATCAGACGGATTCGTTGCTCCGCAAGATCATCGAGCGCTCCAGCGTCATCAGCAGTTCTCTCGGCAACATCGACTACTTCTGCAAAAACCGCTTGAAGCATCTCGGTTATCTGTTGGGCAGGTTCGATCTTATTAAAGTCGTTGACCATCGTGATAGCTAGAGACCGCACAGCATAAGCCGCCTCCTGGCTTGCCTCGTGGGGCAGACCCCTGCTCTTTCTACTCACTTGAATTGGCTGCGCGACATAATCCCAATTCCGCACAACCTGGCAAAGCCTATCAACAATTACTTCTAAATCTTTGTCTCCAAATTCTTGGTCAAGCCCTTCTTCAACACGATTGATGAGAAGAGATATATTTGCCTGTTCTCTTTCCAAAAAATCCTGAGCTTCGACCTCATACGCTTCAACGAGGTCTGCGAACAACTTTGGCCCAGGCGCGTGGCCTACCTCAGTTCCTGCCTCTACGGCTACTGTAATTGCTTCAACAAGGTCCCTCGGCTTCATTTGGTTCAAGGCAGTTTTCATAACCTGGCGGTAGTACTGCCTCCTGTCCGCAATACCCGACTCAACTAACGATACTTCTGAGACCTCAGCGAAACCAGATACAACTCGCTCTTCGTTTATTACGCGCCGAAGCGGCTCGGATTCGATTTCTTCAAACGCCCAACCAAGCTCAAGAAACCAGTCGGCTAATACACTTGGTTCCAAGTTTACGGAGCGACTAATAGCAGCAGCAACGGCATTGCAGCGCGCAACGGGAAGCATATTTTCCAAAGAAAATAAATCGTCCGGATTACGCTCAACAATGGACAATATATCCGAGGCCTTTTTTGGACCAACCCCCGGCAGCCAAGCCAGCTCCGCGCTTATGCGTTTTCTTGGCATCGTCAAAATAGAGCGAGCCTCAGAACATTCCTGGGGATCTAACAGCAGGGAACCCTCTTCCGCCAACTCCATAATTTTTTGACGGTCATCCCTTGGTGTTGCGCCCAGCACTCTGAAAGGATTATCAAACAAGTCCATATTTAATCCTTTTCCTCATCCCATATAAAACCAATCCGCTCCCGACGTTTTTCTTGTTCTTTTGGCAGGCTTGATAATGCTGCCTCAAGGCATACGTCATCGAGTGCTGTCTTTCCGGTCTTTGCAGCTAGCCTTGCCGCCTCACGAACAACAAATGCAGCATCCGAAAGTGGCTTACCCGAAAGCAAATCCACATAACGTTCGACAGCCAAATCTGAAGACTTGGGAATGTTTTGGAGCAATGAATCCAGTAGCGACCTAATCTCTTCAGCAGAGGGCATACCGACCTCAATTACATGATCGAAACGTCCGCGCCGAAGGATGGCCGGATCAATCGTATCAATCATATTGGTCATCCCAATCACCAAAACGCGATTCTTAATCGCCTCGGGAATCCGCCGGAGAAATTCCGCCACTTCTTCGACATGATGAAGTCCTGAACTGTTGCCAGCACGTCGGTCGGTCAGGAAAGACTCCATTTCATCGATGACGACGATTGACGGGGCATTGTCTAATGCCTTATCGAAAACTTCAGATATCTTCTTGCTGGTCTCATGAATGTAAGGGCTCCCAATGCTATTGGAATCTATTGAATAACTGGGCCAGCCAATAAACTCAACTAACTGATCGACAGCAAAGGTTTTCCCGCAGCCCGGAGGTCCATGGAGAATTATGGCGGAGGGAAACTCAATCCCCATCATTTGATAACGCTCGGGATTGAAAATGATGTCGACAACATGTTCGTTGAAAAAATCCTGAAGTGCCTTCCTTCCCGGTAAGCTAAAGGATCTGCGTGAATCGTTGGAAGGACCGCTGACCGGAGTAGAAGAATTGGCCGAGACTTCTTTTTCTTGAGGCGTTCGTCCCACCTCGTCAGAACGCAGCAGCGATGACCCAGGGCTTGGCGGTTTTTGAAGAAGGCCCGAGTCAGGCGGAACGTCAAATCCGGCGAACTCCACAACGTCAATTAGATCGTGTGTAGGCATCCAACCACACAGATCATTTAGTCGCCTGAAAGACAACACCGACACAGTTACCCCGCCGGACAACCATGTGCCAAGGACTATCTCATCTGCAAACCCCTCGTCTTTGGGTGTAAGCGGTAGCAAGCGAGAATACCGCTCAACAAATAGAGATGAATATAACGATCCTTCAGGAAAAAGCTTCCTCGTGTCTTTTAAAGCATGCACAAAGCTTATTGCGTCAGCTTTCGTTTGTGGGCCCTCTCCACCGTAAACTGGCTCAATGGTGTTGTCAGAACCTGAGTATAGATAAAAAAAATCTTGCTCATCGGCCCTAAGTAAAGAAAACAACTCCTTTTCAATCAGGCCTTCGTCAGACCACCAGTCCAGGAGTGCATTGGTTACCACCAGGAGAAGAGTTCTTCCTCCAGACTTGTATATTTGCCAATGCTCACCGGCTTGCACCAACGAACGGACCTTGAAATCGGTTTCTATTTTGAAACCGTTGGGTAGCCATTGTTCAGAAGACATCCTCTAACCCTTTATGATGTTCGCAACATCAAACAGCTCATCGCCCGCCCCTATACCCGCTTGTATCTGAGAAATCTCTGCAATGACTGCTCGGAGCCGATCAATATCGTCTTTCTCCATTGCGTCCATGCCGGCCTGCACCAACTGGGTAAACATTTGTCGATCTGTAAACTGCTGCGGCGCTTTTGCCATGGATTTGAACTTCTCAACGACAAACCAATCTTGCCGCCAAAGAATCTCAAAGTTCTTCCCCCTTAATTCATCAAGGTGGTTATCAAAACTAGTGTCATTGTCCTGAATAGCAGAGCGAGCCGTATGGGCCAGCGCGTCGAAGGAAGAAGCCTCGGATGGCCTGGCATTTCCGCGTACATAGTTATCGAAGAAATCTACAACATGCTCAAGTTCAATTGTTCTCGTTTCTTTGAGGTGCGCTTTTTTGACATCGGCAATTAGCCGTTTTGCATCGAGGATGTTCTCCATTGCCTGCTTGGCAGACTCAGGGTCGGAGGTTTCATCGATGCTTTCTACTTGTTGGAGTTTATCTCTAGCCTGAGTGAGCCTGGGGTCATCAATCCGCGCGCTGAAATCATCGACTCGCGAACGTGTTTTTTCTCCTTCCTCAACGATAGCGTCTGCTGATGCCGAATAGTCCTGCATGCCACCTTGTGGAGAGTAGAAATTACGATCGGAATGGAAGGTTCCGCCAATGGAAGGGATGGAAATATTGAAGATTATATTACCCGAATCAAGAATTTCGTATTCACATTCCAGGTCAGCACCCGCCGGTATAACACCCTCATCAAAGTCGTTGCCAGATATCTTCAACGAGCCAACAGGACGGTTATCGCGAATTGGATCTCCGATCTCGCCCTCCCAAAGAATAAAGTTTAAAGACCCTGAAGCACCGGCCTTCAACGATTCGGCGGCCTTATATATCCGTTTACCTTTGGCGGGAAGGTGATCACCAGCGCGAACCAAATAATCGGGCTCAGGACGACCACCCAACTTGTTCAAAACTTCCACTGCTATCGAATAAGAAGCAGGAATAGCGTCTACCGACGCGGCGGTCCTTGTAATGATGATTGTGTCCTGGGCGAGTGAAACTGGGCCCCCGCTCGCATCGAAAACAGCGACTTTGAAATTATTCTCACCCGGTTTTGCCAAGTTCAAAGTTAATGTTACACCGTTAGCCAGTGGGACTCGACCCGACGTCCACCCAGTGTCGACACTGTCTACTTGGAACTCAGACCCTTCGGGAATCTCTCCCGGGATCTTGACTGCCATCTTGGCTTTAAGGTCTGGCGTACGGGAGATGTAGTTAAATGAAATGTCCAAATTACCAGTATTTGAAAGAGTCCCTCGATTCCCTTTTCGCCCTCTTGTTTGCGTGCTCCAGTCAATCGACTCGGCAAATATAGACGCGCCCTCTGCAACAGCAGTCATTGGATTGACGTCGGTATTGCCTGGAATTCCCAATTCAAATGCGACCTTATCCCGAAGAGGCTTATAATTAGTTGGGCCCCCAACAAAAACCACCCGCTCAAGATCATGAGGATTAAGACTCGCATTTGATAGAGTCTCCCGTGCAGCGCTAATAGTCTCCGAAAGCCGATCGGCAATAAGTTCATCCATAATTTGCCTGGTCAAGGAGACATCTAAGTATATCTCTTCACCGTCAAGGTCTTTTGCCCTGGCTTCTACCTCTGTAAGACTGATCGCCGCCTGCTCGCTGGAGGAAAGCTCAATTTTTGCCCGCTCGGTGGCCCAGGTGGCCAGTCTGATGAGTGATTTATAGTCGGGATTGGACGAGAAATTCTCTGGTAAATTAAAATTCTCAGTCAGCCACGGCTTTACGACGTTATCCAAAAGAACCCGGTCAAAATCCCTCCCTCCGCACATCGAAATGCCTCCATGCGCATGGAGATTAATCCGACCACCAATACTTTCAGCAACAGCAATATCTAATGTGCCACCACCGAGGTCATAAATAAGAAACATGCCGTCAACATTTTTTTTGCGCATTACACTCATCACTGCGGCAACAGGCTCTTGCATCAAAGCGACATTTCCGATACCCGCCATATTGGCAGCCTGCATAGTCGCATCCCGCTGCATTTGGTTAAAAGCAGCGGGAACGGTAATGACAGTTCCTGTGTCCGGATCACTTCTGACTTCTTCAGGTAAGTAGCCATATAGCGTTTTAAGCACTTCTGCTGAGCATTCTTCTGGAGTTTTCGTTTGGTTAACAGCAGGCAGCTCGACCGGCGTGCTCGTGCCCATTAAACGCTTGAACAGGCTGGCTGAATTGTCCGGGCTATGTGGCGCAGAATCGTAAGCTCTTTTGCCGATATACTTGTTTCCGCGACGATCTATGTAGATCACCGAAGGTGTCACATCATTCTGCTCAGGGCTTTTCCAAATACGCGTCTCGGAGCCGTCATATGAGCAGATAGCACTATTTGTTGTTCCCAGATCAATGCCTACAAAATGATTCATTGCTCAGCCTTCCTTAAAGTTACAGTTCCGGTTTTAACAATCCCGTTTCCGCCCATTATGATCGGCTCTAGCATCTGGTCGACCACCAATGGCTCTGACACATCGAATTCTTCGATATTCAGTGGCGTTGCAGCCATACCTGGGTCAAATGGCTGACCCTCGACGTTGACAATGCGAAGTCCTGCGCCATTGAGAGAGTCCTCCACTTTTTTCATGAACCAGTTAAATTGACTCCGATAACGGTTGGTCTCACCAGCATCAAGACGCCCCAATAGCCGATCAAAGACTCTTCCAAATCGCCATGCTTCAACAGCCATGCTCAGCACCGAATCCCGCATAGCTTCTGCTTCTGCGTCTGTGGATTCTAGTTTGGTCTCATCCATGTGTTACTCCTGCACAATGCTTGTTGGGTCGCCGGTTAGGTCAGCAGCGTAATTAGACATTTAAAGAAAACTTGAGAGATTTGACGTATCGACGTTGGTCGATGGTCTGAAAGGCGGAGCAAGAACAGAGGGAGAAAATTCAACGCTTGACTCATCGAAAAGGCATGCAATAGCGCGTGATTTGTGCTGTGGTTGTCTCAAGTCATGCTGAACAAGAAAATTATTGCCAGATTTGAGGTCGCCGAGCGGGCATATTGTCATCCATGAACGCCTTTTACTAAAATTCGAATTATGAAGAGACTCACATTTAATACAGTGTTCGGCAAGCCCTCTGGCCATAGAAATGACGCAAGGCAAATGAGGCTGCCTATCTATAGGTGGCGGACCATTTATTACTTACCAGTGATCTCTCTGGCTAACATCAAAGCATGACCCCGAGCCTCGGCGCTAAACAAACTTTGCTGACGTCCGTCCACCAGAAACTTGAGCAACCCGTCGGCCAACATGACTTTAGACTCCACATCCGGCATGTTGTAAGTCCAGTTCATTAATGCTGATAACCAGGCATCCTCTGGGGTCATCGGAGATTGTTTCAAAATACCGGACGCATACACTGCAATTTGACCACTGTCGCCTGGGTTTAAGCCTGTAACGTCGATCCAAATTCCTGCAAGTTTGGCAAACTTTGATCTTTCTTTGAACCAACCAAGCATGTGAAAATTCCTTATTTTTTCGGATTCAACATTTCCTGTAACTTCATCGAAGTCCTAACCGGTCGCGATAGATCAAAGTAAAAGCTTCGCTTATCTCCACCTGATGTGGCCACGGAAATCATTTTTATCGATTTTTGAGGATCAATCTTGTCGCGAAGAGAAAATTCAATTTCCTTAAGCCATCCCTTCCCACAGTGGCTTGTTATCAATTGATTCATCAACTCTTGGGCTACACGCATACTTCCGCAATTGATGATCGCGGGAGTCTCATCGGTTAGACCATCTCCGCCATAGACCGCCGGATTATCCTCTGCACTCTTAGATTTTCCACCAAATAAATTGGACCAAAAGCTCATAACGCAATCTCCTTTGCCTAGTTTGTCGTGCTCTACCAAGCGAAAACAGGCAGCACGGTGCCAACTCTGCAACATTAGCTGATTGATTGTCCACAAACCCGATAGCGAAAGAATGTTCTCAAAAGCTTTATGACAAATGAGTGTCCCAGCAATTGCCTTTGCGGCTCATGCTGGGTACGCACTGCCTTGAACGCAAGTAATCCTGATACCCGGTTGACCGGTACACCGGTACTGAACCCCTCGATCCGAATGCACAATCAGCCCTGGGGTCGCTTCCCGACGGCCATACGCCATGCTCAGCGCATCCGTAATCAACGCCTCGGTCATGCTCATATCCAGCGACCAACCAACGATATAGCGGGAGTGCAGGTCCATAACGGTGGCCAGATACAACCAACGGTCTTTCACCCAGATATAAGTGATATCAGTGGTCCATTTTTCGTTGGGCTTTGCGGCAGCAAACTGACGCCATAGCAGGTTGTCTGCCACATTTGTCATCGCTTCTGACGAGCGACTGTACTTGAACGCCTCGCCATTGCGGGCACGAATGTCCTTTTCCCGCATGATCCCGGCCACATAGTTCACCGAACAGGGCTTGCCAGTTGCGGTCAGCTCCTGGGCGATGCGCGGGGCACCGTAGCGTGCTTTAAAACTCTCGTAAGTCTCCATTATGGCGGCTTCTGTCTCAGCCCTGCGTTGTTCCCTGAGACTGATCGGGCACTGTTTCCAGCGATAATAGCCACTGGCCGACACCTCCATCACCCGGCACATCAGGCGCACCGCGTAGCACTGACAGAATTTCTCAATCAGCGCGTACTTCACTCTTGGGACTTCGCGAAGTACGCAGACACCTTTTTTAGAAATTCGTTTTCCTTTTTCAATGTGTCCATTTCGCGTTTGAGCTTGCGCATGGCTTCGCTCTCGGCCTTGGAATAATCCACGCCATCGACGCTGTTGAACTGTCTCTCCGACAACCGGGTGAACTGACGACGCCAGTTGTAAATCTGGCCGGAATGTATGCCCAATTCACGGGCAACGGACGCTGCCGTATTGTCGAGTTGATCGGCTCTCCGAACAGCTTCTCGACGGAACTCTTCGGTGTATGCCTGGGTCTTCTTGCGGCTCATGGAGCACCTCCGTGTCAGGGGCAACCCTAACTATAGAAGGTGTCTACTGTTCGTGGGTAACTCGGAGTGCTAACGCCGCTCAGCACGTGCGGCTTAGGAATGAAGGCGAAGCCGCAATGTAGTCGACGTCGCCGTGACTGGCCTTGTTATGCATTCGCAATGCTTAAACGGACAGTCGATATCCCTCTTGGATCGGACATTAACGTCGATTCCAGCTTTAGAAATTAATCGCCATCGATGGATGCCCCAATGCCATACAAAATTGATGCGCCGATGCCGCCACCATAAACAAGCAGTAGCGGAAACCAATTAGGATGGGCCAAAGCTTCATACTATGGTGCGAAAGCCAGTGTAACTGGGAAGAGGACGAGTGCGATCGCTCCCCCAATAAAGCCCAAATTCTGAACAACTATCCCAAGGCGTAAAAAGAACCCCCATAGACCAGCCGCCAGATAGATGATAAGAGCAGGAATCTTGAAAATTGCTCCCATTTGCCCTCTCCTTTATTTGCATAACGTCTTTCATCACCGGTGACAGAAACGCAGCAAAGCGAAGGCTGTGACATCCGGTGCATGGAGTGGTGTCCGCCCAGCATGGGCATAAACTAATGGGGTGAAAGTTCCCTGTGGGAAGATCACCGTTCAGCTGGTTTCACCCGATTGAAAGCTAACCACTATCGAATGGCAAGCGCAAATCCGCGAGGTTTGGTCTGGCGGAAACCGCTAGCAAAACTGCGAGCTGATGAACAAGAACATCATGTGAGGCGTAGGCCAAAGGCGGGTTCGCACAAGACGACGAAGTCATATGATATTACGGCCACCGTAAACGATTCAGCAGTGCAGTGACAGTGCATGACCTTATCTGGGGAGATCTGCCCAACGCGCGATCGGTCAATAACCAGTAGTCAGGCCACTATCCAATCAAGCCTGGGCGCAGCCGTTGCCATCGGCGGTTGCGCGCGAACGAGATGGACACCGGTAGCACCGACAGGGATAACACTGCCGGTAATTTAGCAGAGGTCAGCAGCGGCCATAGTAGCCAAACGCCCGTCGTAATGGTCGGGACAGGGTTAAGGGCCTAACACCGGGAACAAAGAAGGAGCCTTGGTCGACTTGAACGCATAAATGCCGTCCGGCAATGACGTGACTCAGCGTAAAGCCACGAAGCCAGCTTTTAGCAATGATCTACTCGATGCTGCACTGCGCCAGGCTAATTTCCAAAAAGCCTGGAAGCAGGTTCGAGTCAACAAGGGAGCATCGGGTATCGATGACATGACCATCGAGGAGTTGCCCACCTGGGTATAGGGCGGCCACTGGACCGTGGTAAAGCAGTCGGTTCGCTCGGGCGATTATCAACCATCGCCGGTAAGGCGGGTGAGATTAATCAGGGCTGCTACGTGCAGGTCGCCGAACATGACTTTGACGGTGACGATATACCTGAAATCGTGGTTGCTGTCGGCGATGGGATGCTCGACATGGCTTTAAATGTTGTCACATACTATGCACCCCAGTCTCCTGATAAAGCCGTGCGCCGGTAACTTAGCCTTAAATGTTGTTTGACAGAAACTTATTCCAAAACGCAGTTACATCGTTTTCGAACTTGCGGGCCGTATATCTTAAGCTGCTTTCTTTAGCTCCCAAATACAAAGCCAATTTCGCCCACGATTTCCCGAAACAGTTACTTTGAACACACTCTACTTTTTTCCACATTTCGTCAGCGATATCGTCGGGCCTCTGATAAAAATGTGACGTGGCTGGGGTCTGAATTGGAATAGCCGGGAGATCTCCAGACAATACGGGAGTAAGGTCAGTGCCTTCGGTGCCAAGAAGACCCCTACTTAACAGTGCACTTCTTATCTGATCCGGTTCTCGCCCAGTGATGTTGGCAGCTTCGCGAATGCAGACTTTTTTATCATTTAGGAGATAACAAACAGCGTCGTCGCGGTAACTTCGACCTGCGATGGGAGCGATTCGGGCCATTTTTTCTGCCACCGCATCTAACTTGTTCTGATCACACATTCGCTGTTTTCTGAAATGGTAAAGGAATATGGATCGAAATTTTACAATATCTCTGTCAGCAACTTTTAAATCCCTGGCTACTGCGCGCACACCATCGCTCAAGTAATACTCTTTTTTTTATACGCTACGGTTCTGGTCCCGCTGCGGCCGCCACTGGAACCAGGCGTAGCAACATTTAATACCTTCTCGTTCCCAATTTCGGCCGCAACGATTTCACAATAGTAGCTTTCGATAATCTTCGCTGTGGCAGGTTTAACATCACTCTCTAGAACGCTAATGTTGAGCCATGACTCGCTATTACCTGAGAAAATAAGAGAATCTCTCAAAGCTTCATAAAGCCTATTTTTTGGGTTTCTCTCGGAACTTTCTGGACGCGTAGCATTGATAAAGTGCCACCGTAGTCGCTCAGATACTGAACATTGAGTAATCCCCACGTATCTTTTACCCTCATGAGGCCCTTGTGTGAACTCAAGCTGGTAGATGTTACAAAGAGCTGTTTTTGCGAAGTGTATCGTAGAATCAACCAGCGATTGGTAGCTAGCTATTACGCTATTTCGGTCAATGACCTTTGACTCCGAGGCCCTGAGCCTTGTAAGGCTCCTACCAAAATTCTGCTCTGTAGGTAGTTGAATTTCGCTACCGTGTATTCGCGAATCCTTCCTGACTAGGCGATAAAGTTTCCTGGTGGTGTATCCTTCCCCGTCCAAAATCCAATTTTTTTGGCGATGCATGTCGTTTTCAACGCTATCTATCTGCTTGTTTCTTACCGTCGAAAGTGTTTCCTCTTTTTGTTCCATCGGCATGTGACGCCAACTCGGCAGACGGTATTTACGTCGAACACTATCAAAACAGCTCTCCAGCGCTTTTTCAGTTACCTCGTAGCCGTTTTCTTTAAGCTCAACTTTCAGATTTTCTAATGCCAATTTTCGTGTTAATTCCGTCATTTCAGACCTCAGCGTTTAACCTGAGTGTTTAGAATTTGACGACCTAAACTCCTTTGGCACACCAAATTACCACTTCAATACACATAAACCCAGCTAATCAATACTTTCCAGGTCAATACCTTTAGTCAATTTAATTAACTATTAGGCTCAACATTGCTATTTACTAAATCCTTGTCTCTCATTATTGTATCTAGCATCCTCAGCTCTATGATCGTATTTTGAAAGTCCGAACAAAATATAATCTATTAAATTGATTTTGTAAAGCTCTGAATTTTATACTACTAATTAACCTTTAATTAATTAAAAATTATTATTTATCGTCAAATTAATAAAATTATTTTAATAACGAAAATTATAAATTTAATAATTTATTATTTATAAATTAATTGAAGAGATTGAATCCAATACTGACCTAAGGTCGACGATATAGCATGATCCCGCATGAGAGATCTCTGGTAGGTTTAGGCACCCAGACTACACCCCAAAGCCGAGATTTATTCCTGCGAATGCTCGATTCGGCAATAGCAAAGTACCTGCAAGACCAAGGTTCGTCCTATATTGGATATCCTAATTCACTTTAGAGAATGTTTGCGGTGGAACACTACACCAGCAACAAACCTTTTATCATGATGCTTTTGTTCGAAACGTGGGTGCGACGTCATCGTTGTCCAGCGTTTTGCCGATTGTTTCAAATTTTGGATCGATCCATTCGTTGTGTTCCTCATATATCTCATCATGTAATTCTTCGGCGATCTGTTTCTTTTCTCCAAAACTGAGCCGGTTGCCGTCCGACTCGGGCACCTCCCAGCCATCAGTACCGACGTCGTTCCGCAATTCTTCAAGGCCCTCAGGCACTTCATAGTCTCGGGTCATGATTGGGGGTGGGGCTCGGCCAATCTCGGTGCCGAACAGCATATTGAGCAGCGCGAGTACGAGCTTGAACAGCTGTTCGTGAACCATGGCTTCGTAGCGTTCTTTCCCGGTTTGCAGCGTCTGATCGAAGCCCAAGCCCGCAAAGTAATGCGGCCCCTGTCGATATATCCGCACCGACAGCTTGGTTTTCTTGATAACAACAATCTGGCGGCGATTAAGCTGTTGATATGCATCCACTCGGATCAGCAGTCCATCTTGGGAGGGTGGCAGACCCAGAGCTTCGTTGTGCTTTAATGGGTTGTAGTGAATGCCTTCGCGTCCGACCAGGTTCTGCCACGTCAGTCTCTTGGCCATTACCTTGGAGCCGGATATCCAGACATCCGAACCTCGGGCGCAGTAACTTATGCCCTCAGGCTGGCCTTCCAGGTTTTTCCGGATTTTGATGTCAACGCCAGAAGCTTTTAGCTTTCGGACCATTTCGCCCATGTCGCGGGGCTTCCCGTCTGCCCAGGTCTTTTTTACCAGTGCGCGAATCACGGCGGCCCAATCCTTTTTTGGGCCTTCGAGTTGGTTGCGGAGGACCGTTTCACGGTCGCCGCCCAGATATTTGAATTCGCCTTTTTTGATTTCAACGCCCCAGCTGTCTTCTGGGTTTGCCACTATTCGCAGGCCGTATTTTATTTCCAGCTTGCGCATGGCTTTCATGCCTTTTTCGTAATCATTGGAGTCATCGACTAGGGGGCCGCCGTGTTCCATTCTGACCCGACAAGTTAGGATATGTAGGTGGTCGTTTTCGGTGTTGGAGTGACGGAAGCCACAAAATTTTGTGAATTCGTCATAACCCATTGCGTTCATGTATTCTTCGAGCACCTCGCCCCATTGCTCATTGGTTAGGGTTTCGCCCGGCGCGAGACTGATGATGTAATGACCGTAAAGCTTCTCGCCCTTACCCTTGTGGAGTGATGCGGCAGCTTCAAATTCATCGTTCAGGTCGGTCCAATCATATGCTAGCGGTTTGTTCTTTTTAGGCTCTTGCGAACCATTGGCATCGGTTGTGCCATCTGTGTCAGTTGAATTGCCATTGGTGGCAGTTCGCTCGCCTACTTTGCCGAGAATGTCGTCTAAATCAACGAAGACATCCGGCATTTTCTGGCCTTTTTCGAGCGGCACAGGCTCAGACATCATCGTCCCAGGAATGAAATCTACCTTTTCGACCTTATGCTCATGGCCGCCGCCCAGGGCGTAGTTCAGCCGGGGCGCGGGAGTGTCTCCAAATGATTTCTTTTTATGTATCATTTCACCGCCCTCCCCTTGTGTTTGGCGATCAGCCGATACAAATCTTGACCCAGCTTTTTCACTAGCCCGCTGGCATATAGAACGTCTTCGTGCATCTCCGGGTGGTATCCGCCGCCGCCGTTAAGGTGCTTCGCGATCTGGTTCAGGTTGTTGCCAATGCCGGACATGTTGCGCATGTCGACCGGGTCCAGCTTTATTATTGGAGTGGCTCCATGGACTGCGTCCCGGATTGATTTAGACATGAATGGCCCGGAGTGCTTGAACCCTTCCTCTCTCGCTTTTTGCTTGATTGCTGTGGCCTCGGCGGGCGTGACCCAAATTTTGAGCTGGACTGTTTTGCGATCCTCGGGCGCTTTCGGTGGGCGTCCTACCGGATTTTCTTGGTTTTTTTGTTCTTTTTTATTATGTTGCATGTTGCACCTATTATTTTTATTATATGGTGTTGTATTTAAAAGCGCAGAACCCGAAGGGTTTGAGCACCCAGCGTTTTACCGGACCGCATAACCTCGGCAGAGGTTAGTAGGGAGGGTAAAACATAGCTGGCCCCGCCTTTTTTATTCCTTTCTTTTTCCGGCCCTTTAAATTCTTGAGACGTTATTGGGTCCTATTTATATGTTCGCATATTTACTAAATATCGGTAATAAGTCGCAGAGGTGACAGTTAATGTTGATTTGGTGGCGCGTCATTGATCACAACCTGTTGCATCAATGGCACACTATGTTTTGCTATGAGTCACAAGGTGTTAGGTAATGACTTGCACCCGGTTATGTGAATGTTTCCCCGGTGCGATATTCATTTTGTTTTTTGCATAATATTACCTTACAATTCCGTAAATTATATATACTGATGTATGTTGACGTTTTATGATTACCTGGAATGGTTAAGAGGCCCGGAGCGATGGCAAAGCAGAAAAAGAAGCAAGGACGCCCCAAGATGACCCTATTGGAGCGCGCAAAAAGTCGAGCGGCTCGGGATTATAGAAACTATCTGCACACGTTCACCGAAGAATTTGAGGACGAGGTCGAGCGCAAGCGGGTCCAGTTTTTTGATACGAGAGAGCGGATGGGACGCCCTCCCCTTTCACCCAAAGATCATCAAGAAAAAGCCAGGCGGCGGTGGGATACTTCCTGGTCCCAATATGTCGAGCAATGCGAAGCTGACAACGCTGAACCGGAAAGCCTCAAACAACTTGAGAAGTTTCGCGAAAAGGACAAGGCGGGACGCCGGGGTCACGATCGTGTTGTCTATCTGTTGAAGTATATTCGGCAGCAGCAGAGGAAAGCGGAGCACGCTGAGCAGACCCCGGACGAGGAGTACCAGAAAGCTCTGCAACAGACCAGGGGCCGAACTCCGATGTCCAAGCTGGAGAAGGTTCAGCACTATCGCGAGAAAGCCGAGAAGGCCCGCAAGGAAGTTTTGGAGCTGGTTGCGAACATGCCCCGCTCTGAGCAGCTGTATTACAAAATTTATGACTTGAAGGTCGACCGACGCCAGGCACGTATGTGCATCAATCAACCCGGCAACCCACAAGCCATAGCACTGGGGCTTTCTGCTGAGCAGGCCATAGAAAAAATAAAAGAACTGGATACCCGGATCGGGGCTCTCGAAACCGAACGCGCCGCGGCAGTAAAAAAGGAAAAGCCGAAAGCAAAACCGGGCCGCACCAGAACGACCCCTAACGAGGTATCAGAAAAAGCCCGCAAGGGTTTGCAGGAGGCGTACGACAACGCTCCAGACAAAATTAAACAAAAGGGGGACGATGAGTTGGAAAATCTTCAACGCAAGTCGGAAAAGCTCGAAGTGATGTTAAAAGAAGCCAGAGCCAAACAACTACAAAAGAAAATCGAAGAGCAGGAACGGGAACTCCGAGAACTGGGAGTTGATCCAGACCAAGTCGTAAACGGCTGACTGTGTTTATTTACTGGCTCGCCCCTACCGGAGGCGAAAACTTATCCAGTACTCTCAGCCCACTCCATTGCTTTCTCGAATGCATTCTCAACAGCCACTTCATCACCCTCACCGTGTATCCAGCACTCAACAACAGGCCCACTGCGCTTGTGCTTAACGTCGCAGACTGAGACCGTCAGATCGGTCTCAAACGCATACTGTTGAATTGCTTCCAAACCAGGCGAGTAAAAAACGACTTCATCAGAGGTCAGGCGGGAGATGTCGAGATTGGGGAAAATATCTACCATTGTTACCCCCAAAATGATTTTAAAATGGTGCTCCGGGCCGGACTCGAACCGGCACGACCTAACGGTCAAGGCATTTTAAGTGCCTAGTGTCTACCAATTTCACCACCGGAGCTTGTGTC
>Ga0307959_1000436_pt1 | contig 22047 bp, 20 predicted proteins | sample OrgLakmetagen494_FD_201813 | JGI IMG/M metagenome (GOLD analysis project Ga0307959, IMG submission 201813) | Saline water microbial communities from Organic Lake, Antarctica - #494 | ecosystem: Environmental > Aquatic > Non-marine Saline and Alkaline > Saline | place: Antarctica: Organic Lake...
GCTTGGGGAGCTTCAACGAGTTGGTATGGTTTCTTCAGAACTTACAAACTGGGACCTCAATAGTGGAGTGAGAAAGCTTGAAAAAAATAAGGTTACTTCTGGCGGAAGAGTTGAAGAAAGTACTCAGATTTCCGAAGATGAAGACTTTGGGTACGAATAAACCATCAAAAGTTGGCACAATTGTGAAAACTCTGCCTGTATTCAAATTCGAGAAATATAAATATATAATTAATAAATGAGTAATATTGTTGAGTTAGGCTAAAGAAATAGTAATAAATGCTCGATAAGTAAGAATATGTATTAAAATAGTCGTTGTAGAGACTTCTTAACAGTTTTTGCAATTTAACCTTAATTACTTTCTAAACTCTTAACGTTTAAAAAGGGAGAAAAACATGAAAAATTTTATTAAAGAATTGAAAAAACAAGATGGGTTTACCCTAGTTGAGCTTATGATCGTTGTTGCGATCATTGGTGTCCTTTCTGCAGTTGCAGTACCAAACTTTAAAAAGTACCAAGCAAAAGCAAAAACCTCTGAGGCTAAAGTTCAGTTAGCGGCTGCCTATACTGCACAACAAGCTTTTTACGGTGACTTTGGTATCTATCACAACTGTCTGGCATATATGGGTTATGAACCTGTTAGAGAATTTCCTTCTCGTTACTACGCTATTGGTTTTGAAGGTGGGGCAACAATAAACGCTGTTGCGCACGCCGGTGCAGTAAACTCAGGTATGGCTGATGGCGCTTGTCCTTCGACAGCAGCAAGAGTGACAGCAGCTGGAGCTTTACCAGTTGCTGGAGCATCATTTTTTGCCGGAGGAAAAGGTTCTGGTGGTGTTGTTGCAACAGCTACAGTTTTTGATGCTGAATTAGCAACCACAGCTCTTGGTACTCAGACTCCAACTACGCAGACTTTTGTTATGGGAGCCGCTGGAATAATATCGTCGGATGGTGCTGCCAGTGCTGCTGGGACGCAAGCTTCAGTTATTACAATGGATCAAAATAAAGTTATGATTAACGTTAGAACTGGTTACTAAATAGTTCTATCTTAAATAAATGTCATATTTTTCATATGGTTTAGGGGCAACAAAAATGTTGCCCTTTTTAATATACTTATCCCCAAAATAGTTTGCTGACCTACAGTTTTTATTAGTTGTATTTAAACACTTGAGATCTACTTCAGTTTGAACAGAGTTTATATCAGATTTTAATTTAAGAATAATCCTCTCATCAATTGTGCTTTCGAGCATATCCTTCAGCAATAGTAGTGTTAATTCTTTATCCCCAGTTTTTTTGTATTTCAATTTAACTACTAACGAGCGTAGATAACTTGGGGCTTGATCACTTTGCAGCGCCTTCTCAAAAAAGGAGACTGCTGTATGGAAGTTTTTAAGTTCAAAGGTTTGTAAAAAACCCATTTGAAAATTTAGCTTATAGTCTTCAGGAAAATACTTAAGACCCTTCTCTAAAATTGCTTCTGCTCCAATTATATCATCCTTGACGATGGCCAAGTACTGTCCGCCAAGTTGGTAATTTGTTAAAAATAACGGGTCTAGGTCAGATATGGTCTTAAATCGTAGAAACATCCACGAATTTACGGCGCCATCTGTTACGTGGTTTATATCAGATTCTAAAAGTGTTGAGATCCAGAATATATCTGACAAGAGTCTTCTTTGACCAATAGAGATAATATTTAAAAGAGAAGAGTCGAAATTTAATGCTGATTGTTCTTTTGTTATTGTAAGAGTAGGCTTTTTCTCGAAAGACTTCAATAACCAAGCTACGTATAGAAATAAGATTACAAGTAGAATGTTAAATATGCCCTTTATATAGTTTGTTTTAAATTGCCAAATCAAGTTTTGCTCCTCAATATAGAGTACATGTTTGAATTAAAAAATGTCACGAAAAAATTTAACTCTGACCTATTTACTAAAGAATTTGTCGCCGTCAACAATCTCTCTTTTGAGCTAAAAATGGGTAGCGTAACAGGTTTCCTTGGAGCAAATGGAGCTGGTAAGACGACTTCATTAAAAATGATTATGGACTTTATTCGCCCTGACAGTGGAGAAATTCTTTTCAATGAAGCTATGGGAATAGAAAAGTCTAAGATCCTTTCTAATCTTGGATTCTTGCCTGAAAGACCGTACTTTTATCCTCATTTAACTGGTAGAGAGTTTTGTATATATATGGGAAAGCTGTCAGGTTTGTCTAAATCCGATATAGATTCTCAAATTCAAAAATGGGGTCCTATTTTCAAAATTGAATTTGCTCTCGATCGAGAAGTTAGAAACTATTCTAAAGGGATGTTACAAAGAATTGGCTTCCTAGTGACTCTTCTTCATGATCCCAAATTAATTATACTAGATGAGCCTTTATCTGGTTTAGATCCTATCGGAAGAAAAGAGCTGAAAGAAGTAATCACAAAGGTGAACCACGAAGGAAAAACCGTTTTTTTTAGTAGTCACATTATATCCGATGTTGAAGAGGTTTGTCAGAATGTAATCTTTATAAAGGACGGTGCTCTTTTTTACGAAGGAACAGTTGAAAAAATAATTGGTGAGAATTCAAGTGGAATGACAACTATAACCTTCAGCGAAAACGACGAGTTGTCAAAATTAACTATTGATAGTGATAAAGTTAATGATCAACTTATGAAATTAGTTCAAGAGAAAAAGGAAATTATCAAGGTGTCTAGAGACCGTCCATCACTTGAGGAGATAATTTATAATGTTAAATAAAGTTTTAATTATTGCTTCTTATACCGCGAAAGAAATTATCAAAAGTAAGATACTTCTTAATACTCTTTTTTTGGGTATAGGTTTATTTATCGTAACATTTGTTGCGTATAGTTTTTCATATGGAGATCCTACTAGAGTAGCTCTTGACTTTGGAATGGGCTGTTTGAGCTTGTCCTCGGTTGGAATCTCTATTTTTATGGGAGTCTCACTTTACTATGATGAAATAGATAATCGCACTATTTACCAAATAATCTCTAGACCCGTGAGTAGAGGTTCGTTTCTGATTGGAAAATATCTAGGTCTAGGCTCAGTATTATTTCTCAATATAGTTATTCTTAGCGTAATTTCTCTAATTCTCTACTTCGTTCTTGGTGGAGAGTATAACTCTCTTATTTTGTGGAATATAATCTATACCGTTTTAGAAGCTTTTCTTTGCTTAGCCATTGTGACACTTTGTTCGTTATTAACAAGTAAGGTCTTCTCGGTTATCATCACAATCAGCTTATATATTTCAGGACACGCTATAAGTGGAGTAAAACTTTTAACTTTCGTAGAGAAACGGCCAGCATTAGAGGCGATTATTGATGGTTATCAATTTCTATTGCCAGGCTTCTACAAACTCAATATAAAAGACTTTCTCCTCTACAAAAATGATTTAAGCCTGAGTTATCTCTTTTCGACTTTAGGATATGGAGCTACTTATATCCTTGCGTTATTACTTCTGTCGATTTTTATTTTTAAGAAAAAGGATCTTAACTAATGATTCTTATAAATGTCTTAGTTTTTATTTTCGGTGCAACAGTAGGTAGCTTTTTGAATGTTGTGATTCATAGAGTTCCTTTAGATAAAAGTATTGTTAAACCTCGCTCATCATGTCCAAAGTGTGGCCATATGATAAAGTGGTATGAAAATATTCCAATTCTTAGCTACATACTAATTTTGAGAGGTAAGTGTTCTGAATGCAAAGCAAAGATTTCACTGCGATATCCTTTGATTGAACTTATTGTTGGCCTAATTGCATTTAACCTCTTTCCTAAGTTTATCAATAACGAGTCAATTCTTATTTTTACTTTTTATTTTTCTGTTGCTTGTATTCTGTTTGCACATTTTATTATTGATATAGAACATCAACTTTTGCCTGATAAAATTAATATCTATTTCCTTTTCATAACACTACCCTTTGTTCTTTTTACCAAATCATTAAATTATTGGTTAGTAGGTGGACTCATAGGATTTTTCTTACCATTGGTAGTTACGTGGGGTTTTTATAAAATTCGAGGGAAGATAGGTCTTGGTGGAGGAGATATAAAGCTTTTTGGTATTTTGGGACTTCTCCTAGGGCCTATTGGAATTTTACAAAATATATTTATGAGTTGTTTCTTAGGGTCAATAGTAGGGCTTATACTTATTCTGTCTGGTAAAATGAATAAGAATACAGCTTTGGCTTTTGGGCCTTATATAATAGTTGTTGCAGTTGCTCAGATATTCTATCCAGCAATATTTGACCAAATCAATCTATTTTCTTTCAGATAACATTTTGCAGTAAAACCTTGATATTACGAAAATCTTTCTTGTATAATAAATGAATTATAACTAATTGAAGGAATAATTTTGTCAAGCATCGTTCAACAATATAAAGATTTGATGGCGCAGTTCGAAAAGGGACAGCTCGTTGGTATTGATATTGGACTTAACGCTGTAAAAGTTGCTCTCCTTTCAAAAAATAAGAAAGGTTACACCCTAGAAAATTATGGGTCAGTAGCATTGTCTGAAGCGGCTATAATTGAGGATGAAGTTCAAAAGCCAGAAGAGCTTACTCTCGCGATAGAAGAAGCATTAAAGAAAGCCAAAATTTCGACAAGAATTGTTAATATTGGAATGGATGGCCCAAACACAATGACAAAGCGACTTCAAGTTCCAGATGGAACAAAAGAAGAAGTTGAAGATAATATTCTTTGGGAGTCCGAGCAGTATATTCCTTTTGGCGCTGATGACTCTGAAGTTGATTTTTTCATCTTAGGAGATATACCAGAGGAAGATGTAAAAGACGTAATTGTTGCGGCGATTAGAATTGATGTCGCTGAAAAATATATAGAGTACGTCAAAAACGCCGGACTCATTCCAAAAGTTGTAGATGTAAATGTATTTGCTATTAATAACGTTTTTGAAACTGTTTACGCTAAAGACTTAGAAATGTATTCAGACGAAGGTGTTATCATTGTAGATTTTGGAGCACAGACAACTACTGTTCTAGTTTATAAAAACGGCGGTCCCGTGTTGACTAAAGAAGTTAATGTCGGAGGAGTTCTAATCACAGAAGAAATCCAGCGAATAATGGGTGTAAGCTACGAAGAAGCTGAAGATCTAAAAACCTTTGGAGACGAAAAGGGAAATCTTCCAGAAGAGATTGTATCAATAATATCAAATCAAATTGAAACTCAACTTTTAGAAATTAAAAAAGTATTAAATTTTTATATTGCAACTGGTTCAAGTGAACAAATAACTCATTGCTTACTAACTGGTGGTGGAGCGAAGCTTCCTGGATTAATGGAAGCCATGGCCGAGATGATTGGTGGTGACGTCGATATTCTTAACCCATTTAAAATATTAGATTACAATAAAAAGAATATTTCAGAAGCTCAAATAGAACAAATAGCAACAACTGGGGTTGTCGCTATTGGTCTAGGGATGAGGTCTGTATAATGATTGAAATTAATTTATCACCATCTAAAAAATCAGGGTCCATTGCAAATATTGCTGGGATGGATCTAAGTTTAGTTAACGTAAAGATGGTGTTTATCGCCTTGTTAATTCTATTTATACCTGAGGGTTTTTTAGTCGATTTCTATGACTCTCAAATTCAAGAAAATAATAATCGAGTTCAGATACTTAATAAGGATTTCCGAGAAGTAAGTAATAAGGTAAGGGGCTTATCTAATATTCAGCAACAGGTCGATGCTTTAAATGAACAAGAAGAAAAGCTATCTCAAAAATTAAATGCTGTTAAGAGTATTATTAATAAACGATCAAATCCATTTCAGCTACTTCAGTATGTTACTCAAAATATACCTGAAGATGTATGGGTTACACATATTTCAATAAATGATAAAAACCTTTTAATTAAGGGGCATTCTAAAAATTGGAAGAGCATTGGTGCATTTTTAGAAAACTTAAAAAACTCTATATTTTTCTCAAAGCAGATAACATATTCAAGACCCGAGGGTGCACCAAATGAATATAGAGGCCAAAGAGTAGAGGTATATGAAATTAATGCAACCATCTTGAGGTTCAAATAATGAAAGATGGATTAATTAAAAATCTTCACTGGTTTATTATACTCTACGCTTTTTGGGGACTTTTTACTCTTTATGAGGAAAAAGAAGTTGAATTAGAAAATTCCGGAGTATCAATACCTATAATTGAAGCTAAAATCATTAGATCCAAGGGAAAACTTAGACAAATCGAGACTTTTAAGAAGAATCTTAGTCAATCAAAAGAAAGAGTTAAAGAAGTTGTTAAACAGATTGAAAAAGTTCAAAAGCAATTACCCTCCGATGTAAATGATACTGAGGTTCAATCTCTTCTTGGCGATATTGCAAACAATCTTAAAATTAAAGAGCCACAACCATCACCTGCTCAAGAGGTAAACAACGGTTTTTATTTTGCAAAAGACTATAAGTTTACAGGATATGGAACATTTATCCAGTTTTTAATATTCTTTGAAAACTTAGAAAAAACAGAGCGAATATTAAACGTAAAAGGCTTAGAGCTTATTTATGACGATGATAAAACGAGAGGTAGATTTCCAATCGTCAATATTAAGACTACAATCGAATCTTATAGATATAATACTGACTACAAAGAAAGAAGTGGAGTAGAAGAAATTGAAAAGAAATTCAATAAGTAAATTCATTATTCTTATGTCGCTTTCAATTAGCGTACTTGGTGCTCCTACTAATATTTTTAAGGGGATGACATCAATTGAAGACCCATTTGAGATGAGAGATCCGTTTAAGGCACCTAATATTAGAATTGATAAAGATTCAAATGTTGTAGGTAAAGTCTCCACTGGTGTTTATTCAAATATCCCTGTTCTTGGTGACGTTGCTCTAGATTCAATTCAAGTTGTCGGAGTCATAATTGGAAAAGAAAGAAGAGCTTTTATAAAGCTTAGGCAGGGTGATAATCCCGGGGCAACTACCTATACCGTTAAAGAAGGCCAATTAATGGGAGAGAACGATGCTGAATTAAAAGCAATCTTACCCGGTGGGATTATATTAGTTGAGAAAACTACTAATATATATGGTCAGGAAGAATATTTAGAAACAGTTATTCCTATATCAAAATAAAATTGATACGATGAATAAAAAGTAACTTTAAGGAAGAGGTTATATGAATAAAATGATTTTTGCACTGTTCACTTGTCTTATTCTGTCGTCTGCACAGTCAGCAGACGAACCCTCAAATGTAAAATTTGTAAACTTTATCCAAGACGGAGATGTATCTAAGCTTATTATTGAGTTTGATAAGCCCACACTTGGGGAAAGAACTCACATCACAGATGATAAACAAATTATTCTCGATGTAAAAAATGCTGTAGCAGGTAAAAAGTTTTTAAGAGGAATGGATACATCTGAATTCTCTGGAAGTGCTGTCTTTGTATCTCCTTATAAGAAGCCGGGAAGCAAAAATGATCTCAGGTTTGCAATTCAATTAAGAGACAACGTTCGATCGTTTATAGAAAATAAAAGAAACAGAATTGTGCTTCATATTGAAAATAGGTTTGGAGTTTTCTCGAAAAGAAAACTAGAAAAAGCAGATGTTCAAGTTACTGGAGCTCTCAGCGAAGAAGATAAAAAATTAAACATTCCAAAATCAGGAACAATTCAAGATATATTAGAAAACTTAACTCTCTCCGGCGTAAAAAAATATGTTGGTAAGAAAATCTCAATAAACGTAATTAGTGTTAGTTACCCAGAAGTTCTGAGAATGATCGCTGATACATCTGGTTTTAATATTATAATCGATAATGAAATCAATGGGCTCCCTCCACTAACCTTAAGTTTAACAAATATTCCTTGGGATGAAGCACTAGATACAATTATGAGCCTAGGAAAGCTTGTTGCTAAGAAGCACTCAAATATATTAACAGTTCAAACAGAGACTAAGGCTAGACAAGAAAAGAAACTGGAAATTGAAAGAAAGAATTTAAATAAAATTCAAGAGCCAATGGTGACTAAAATCTTCCCAATTAGCTTCGCTAAGCCAATCGAAATTATCGCCATTATTTCTGATTACTTAACTGGCGGATCTACTCAAGGTAATTCTGTACAAGGCGTAGCTGGATTTACTGAGCAGCAAGGTAGAGCAAAAGTAGATAATAGAACGAGTAATATAATTGTTAGGGATACTGTTGAGGTGATAGAGAGAATAAAAAAAATTATTGAAGTATTAGACACAGAGACTCCTCAAATTTTAATTGAATCTAAAATTGTTGAGGTTCAAGATGAGTACGAATTACGAGCTGGACTCGGTGGTATTGGTGGACTTACTGGTTCTTATAATCCTCTTCAAGACCTAAATACACTTGGGGATCAAACGGGAGTTTTTTCTTTTAGTACTGCACCAACAAAGGCTGCCCCTACAGTCTTATCTGGGGCAATTCAAATATACAAAAGGTTAACTGGTCTAGACTTTGCACTTGACCTAATGGAATCAGAAACAAAAGGTCGTATTGTTTCAAGTCCTAAAATAATTACACAAAATAACGAACCAGCAACAATTACATCTGATCAAATTATTAGTGTTTTAACACAACAGCAACCTCAGATAGGAGGGGTTGGAGGGAATGTTGGTGGTGTTGTAGGTCCTTTAACTTCTCTTGAGACATTAACGGCATCACTAAGCCTCGCTGTTACCCCTAGGGTAACTAATGACGGTTCTATAAATATGAAGGTCGATATTACTAAGGGATCTTTTGGTAATCAGCCTGATCCTACTCAACCGCCAAGTCAAACTAACAATTCTATGTCAACGAATGTTTTAGTCGATAATGGATCTACAATCGTTGTAGGTGGGATACACACGACTACTGAAAGGGAAGTTGAAACTGGAATACCATTTTTAAAAGACTTGCCTCTTATTGGTTGGTTGTTTAGAAATGCATATAATCCAACTTCGAATAAAGCTGAACTTGTAGTTTTCATAACACCAAGGATCATCAACCAAGAAGAAGCTGGTTTAGTTAACCGCGATGCGGAAGGTTTGGGAATTTAGGTTAAATGAAAAAGCCTTCTCAAAAAAAATCATCTCTACTTGCAAAATACTCTCTTCAATATGAGAAGAAGCCGCGTTCACGCGTCTTTGCACCTCTAGCTGAAACTTACCGGAAGCTTGGAATGCACGATGAAGCCTTGAAGGTTTTAAGGGATGGTATAAAGTATCATCCTGATTATACTTTAGGCTATATTGTTCTTTCTCATGTCTACTTTGATAAAGAAAACTACGAAGTTGCATACTCTACGTTAAGACCTTTTATTTTAAAAAATTTAGAAAATATAACTTTGCAGAAACTTTTCGCAGAGGTTTGTATGAAGCTTGATTATCTAGAAGAAGCTTTAAATACTTACAAAAATCTGTTGTTGATCAACCCTAGAGATGAAGAAGTTGCTGTTCAAGTTAAATTGATTGAAGATGATTTACTAGTTGAACAAATTGATGAAATACCTGAAGGTTATGTTGAGAAGAGACTTGATACCTTTGACGACGATGATGATGACTGGGTTCAAGTTGACTTTAATCAAGTTGAAAGACGTACGGAGAGTGTTGATGACTGGAGTGTCAAATCAATTCCATCTAATCCACTCGATAGTTTTAAATCATCAATAGAGAAGGGTGAATTCGAAATTAAAGAAGCTGATCTAAATGATGAATACTATTTTGAAGATCACGACACGGAGTCGGACGATGTTATTGGCGAGGATTCAGATAATGAAAGTGATCCAATAATCACACATACTCTCGTGGATCTTTATTGTAAGCAAGGATACTTTGAAAAAGCCATTGAACTACTAGATAATATTCTTGAACTTCATCCGGAAGACAAAGCTAGTCTTAATAAAAGAGAAGAAATTAAAGAAATTTCAAACTTTGGTAAGGATGATATCGAAAGTCATGGGCATGAAAAACTCCTAGATTTAGTAGATGATCAAAGACTACAACTAGAAAAGCAAAAGAAAAAAATAGAGACAAAACTAGTTATGTTTGTTACTGCACTAAGAGAAAAATCTTTAAGTGTACAAACGAAACTATGAAAAAAGCTCTGATCATAAATGGCCCCAATTTAAACCTTCTTGGGAAGAGAGAAACTGATATCTACGGTAGTCTTTCTCTTAGCGAAATCCAAAAATATACTCAGCAAAAGCTCTCAATAGAAGAAGTGGAACTAGAATGGTTTCAGAGCAATATAGAGGGTGAGCTAATAGAAAAAATTCATGAGTTTCAATCTGAAGACTTTGATTTTTTAGTCATTAACCCAGCGGGTTATTCTCATACTAGTGTAGCAATCTATGATGCGCTGCTCGCATGTCACAAGACAATAATTGAGGTCCACTTATCAAATGTTTATTCTAGAGAAGACTTTAGACAAACAATGTTGACTGCTAGAGCAGCTTCAAAGATAATGTCAGGGCTTGGAAAAGATGCTTACTATCTAGCAATATTAAGTGAAATTAAAAAAGGATAATTATCGTGAAATACCAAACAACCGACTTTAGAAACGGATTGAAAATATCTATCGAAGGGAAACCATATATAGTTGTTAACTTTCAACATACTAATCCTGGAAAAGGATCTGCATTTGTTAAAGCAAGATTAAAAAATCTTGAAACAGGTCAGGTACTTGAAAGAACTTTTAAATCTGGAGTGGACTCTGTAGATAAACCAGATATGGAAGAGCGTGAGATGGAATATACTTACGACGATATGGATGGCTATAACTTCATGGACACTACAACTTTTGAGTCGGTACATTTAAGTCATGACAATGTAGGTGATGCTAAAAACTTTCTTCAAGAAGGTATCACAGTAACAATTTTATACTTTAATGAAAGACCGATCTCAATTGATCTTCCTAACTTTGTTAACCTTATAGTGGCCGAAACTGATCCCGGTCTAAAAGGTGACACTGCCGGTGGTAGTGGTGGTAAAAAAGCAATTATGAATACTGGTCTACAAGTAAGTGTCCCGCTTTTTATAAATGAAGGTGAAGTTCTGAAAATAGATACACGAACTGGTGAATATAACGAAAGAGCTAAAAGCTAAGAGAATATTATGGATATTAAAAAAATAAAAGAATTTATAGAACTTGCAAAATCTGAAGGTGTAAGTGAACTTAAGTACGAAGAGAAGGAAGTTAAAATTGCTGTAAGTTTTCAAACTAGCAACTTTAGTGTTCCTCAAATTGTTAGTTCAATGCCAACTACTGGTAATACAGCTGCTATCTCTGAGGCAAACGACCCAAACATTAAAACAGTGACATCTCCTTTTGTTGGAACATTTTATTTGTCTTCTTCTCCTGATAAAGACCCATATGTCTCTATAGGGGCAAAAATTACAAAAGGTTCAACTCTTTGTATTCTTGAAGCAATGAAAATCATGAATGAGATTGAATCAGATGTATCTGGTGAAGTCATTGAGGTTTGCGCAGAGAATGAGAGCCTAGTTGAATTTGGTCAAGTGCTGTTCAGAATAAGAGTTTAAATGAAAAAGTTTAAAAAAATCTTAATCGCAAACCGCGGAGAAATTGCTGTTCGAATATTAAGGTCTTGCAGAGAGCTTGAAATAGATACAGTTAGTATTCACTCAACTGCAGATGAAGACTCAATACATGTGAAATTAGCTGATGAGTCTGTTTGTGTTGGTCCTGCTAAATCAGCTCTAAGCTATCTGAATATTCCTCAGATTCTGTCCGCTGCAGAGATCACCGGTGCCGATGCAATTCATCCAGGATATGGTTTTCTTTCTGAGAATGATGACTTTGCTGAAATGTGTGAAAAATGGAATGTTCAATTTATAGGTCCAAATATCGATTGCTTAAGATCTATGGGCGATAAAATTGAATCAAAAAAAATTGCAAAAAATGCAAATGTCCCAACGTTAGAACCAATTCATATAAGTGATATGGATGACGAGGAAATACTTAGTGCTGTTAAAGAAATGGGGTATCCAGTTCTTATTAAAGCTTCAGCTGGCGGCGGTGGTCGCGGGATGAAAAGAATAGATGATCAGTCTAAAATTTTAGAGACTATTTCTATTTTAAAAACAGAGTCTCAAAATGCATTTGGCGATGACACGTTATTTATAGAAAAATATGTTGTGAACCCAAGACACATTGAGGTCCAAATACTAGCAGATAAACACGGAAACGTGATTCATCTTGGTGAAAGAGATTGTACGATACAGAGACGTTTTCAAAAAATAGTAGAAGAATCACCATCTCCTGTCATTAGCGATAAAATACGAAATGAAATATGTGAATCAGCGGTAAAATTATCTGAATATGTTAAATATGATTCAGCAGGTACTGTTGAGTTTCTTTACGACTTAGATACTGAAAAGTTCTATTTCATGGAGATGAATACAAGAATTCAAGTTGAACATCCGGTCACAGAGCAAAGGTGTGGTGTAGATTTAATCGCAGAGCAAATTAGAATAGCTCAAGGTGAAAAACTTCGATACAAACAAGAAGATATCAAATTTTCCGGTCATGTTATTGAATTTAGAATTAATGCAGAAAATCCAGATACTTTTATGCCATCTCCTGGACTTATCACTCATTATCACAGACCGGGAGGGATTGGAATAAGGGTTGATGACTTTATATATACAGGCTATAACGTGTCTCCCCATTACGACTCAATGATATCAAAAATTATAGTCAAGGCAGATACAAGAGCTGAGTGTATTAGTCGGTCTTTACGAGCTTTAGGTGAGACTGTTGTAGGCGGAATCTCTACAAATATTGAACTTCACAAGCGAATTCTCAAGCATCCTGACTTTAAGGAAAATACTTTCAATACCAATTTTCTTTCTGAAAAAATGCTATAATTATAGGTAGTTATAGTCTAGGAAGGATTATTGTTGAAAGAGGCAATTGCTTGCTTTAATGCAAAAGAATATTCAAATTCTAAAAGGTTATTTGAAAGCCTTCTAGAGAGAGACCTGAGTTCAATTGAAAAAATTGAAGCGTTAACCTATCTTCAAGATATCTATAAATACCTTCATCAAAACTTCCCAGAAAAATACACTATAACTTTAATCTCGGAATTAAATTTTAGTCAATCTGATAGAATAATTTCTTTATATAAAGAATCAAACATTAAAAATAATATTGTTATCAAACATAAATTCCTTGAAGCCTCCTTTAGAACAGGACAAATTGAAGATTCACTAATTGTCGCGAAAGAAATATGTCTGAATATCATTGAGAAAAAAGCTTACTCAATATCATCAGGGATATTTGATAATATTGAAAGTAAGTTTAAAGGAAGACTCTTTTACGAATTCGGAAGACTAATTGTATCGCTCGAAATGAGTGACTACAAAAATGCGATAAATATAACGGATAAAATTTTTGATAAAATTATTTATCGATGGCCGACAATAATCGGTAAAAAAAAGACCCAAGACGAATATATTAATCATACATTAACAATACTAGAAAGCTTCAATGTGGATGAATTTAACTTTCGAAAAAATGTACTTATATGGAAGATGAAAATTTCCAATGAAAAAAAATATAGGCATTTAACGAATAAAGAAAAGATGGAAGCTGTTGTTATCCTTTATGATTCACCTGAACACTACTACCTTTTGATAAATATTTTAAAAGATGAATTCATAGGATACGAGTTATTAGACTACTTAAAAAGAAACGACATAAAAGATATTCATTCTTATAAAAAAAGAAAAATATTAAAAAATCAGAAGGTTGTTGGTCAAGAGACTTTAAAGTCATCTAATAAGGAAGTGGAGATCGTTGGAAAAATAACTGGGCCAACTCAAAATGAAATTCAAGAAATATACAATAAATACGGGGTCTTGAATGATCATAGTATAGATATAGATAGTATCAATACTACAGATATCAATGAAGCTATTGTCTCTCTTGCCTTTATTGAAGATTACAATGGAGCGCTCAGACTATTGAGGCGTTTGCCAGAGTCAACAAACAAAAATTCACTTGAGATTGAGATCCTCCGCAAAAAGGAAGATTATTTAGGCGTCAGTGCTCTTTGTACTGAGTTATTGCAAGTAGGCTCTGGTGAGGATGATTTGTGGTTAATCGAAAATATAATCTGGGGTTTTGAAAAAAGTGGGAAAATCATTGAAGCTGAAAACTTTCGATCTTTACTCATGGGCTATAATTTAACTCCTCATTCATTACAAAAGGCACTTCTAAATGAAGAGTCTTAATAGAATCGTAATTATATTTTTACTTGTAATAGGTGCAACGTTTTACGTAGCCTGGGAAGCAATTCAATCTGAATATGTTGCTGGTCTTTTGACTAAAACAATAACGAGAATCACAGAAGATAGGTTAGGTGCAAAGCTCAAGTTCGAAAGACTACAATTTGATTTATTTCCTCCAGGTATATATGTCGAAAATGTTGAGTTCAATAGCATAACAAAAGACTATGTTTATAGCTCTTACCTTGGAAGTGTAGGAATCTCTTTTGATTTAATGGATGTGTTTAAAACAAAGTTTACTCTGAGTGATATCTATCTGAATGACGGAAGAGTTAATATAAAAAAAATAACTGATAGCAAGTCTTCAGAGACTCAAACCTTCCCCAGTATAAGCGAAATATTAGAAATTGTTGAAAAAAACGTCCCAGTAAGGCTAAACAGAATTTCACTTAACCAAATACATATTGATGCATTGGGATTCAAAGTAACCACAGAGAATGCAGTTGCTATGATAACGAAAGATAAATTGGGACTAAACTTGAGGTTCCAATCATTTGATCTTGAAAAATTGGGTTTATACTCTGAAGTTGTAGATAACTTAGAAATTTATTCAGTAATCGATGACGATAAAATTAAAATATATGAACTTATTATGGATAAAGGCCTTAATTCTATAACTGCTAAGGGCGAAATAAAAAACTATACATCAGTAGAAAAAGCTCAAATGGACTTGGAGGGGAAATTAAGCTTTTATCTCGATGATTTACATCGTTATTTATCTTTTAAAAACATTGGTACTATAAATCAAGGCTTTTCAAATGTTGATTTCAAATTTAACGGTTCTGTTGGGAAATTTAATTCAACTTTAGAGATTAATGCAGAAGATATTGTGACTGATTTTGTTAACGCAGATAAGCTAAAACTCTTTGTCAATGTTGACCAAGATAGGATCATTTTCAGCGATTTTAATATAAATTATAATGGTGGGACAATTAATTTGATTAAACCCTTCGAGTTTTATAATTTAAAAACTAAGAAATTCGTAGAACAGAACATTCATGTTTCATCACAAAAAATGGCACTCAGCAACGCCTTGAGGTTTTTCCGGGATACCCTTAATCCTATTGAAGGGAAACTCACTGCTGAAATAGAATTTATTCTTAATGAAAAAGATTATCATTTTATGATAAAAGACTTCGCAAAAATTCAAGATTTAAAAGTCGTCATAGGAGATAATAAACTGCTAAACGCAGATAATCTATTTCTAGACAGCTCTGCCGTGGATGTTGATCAACAAAAAGTTGACTTACTTTTTAACTTAAATGGAAATAAAGTTTCTGGAAAAGTTGTTGGCCTGATAAAAGATGGGAAAACCACCTTTGTTAGCGATGATCTTAAGATAGATCTTGGTTACCTAAGTCCAATTTCAGGGTTTAATATAGCGGGAGACGTTTCAGCTGCTATAAACGTAGAGTTAAGTGAGTTAATCTCTAAAATGGAAATAAAACCGCGTATAAGAGACTTTAGTTTTGAAGAGTATAGGCTGGATAGATTAAGTGGATCCTTACTTTTTGACTTTAAAGAAAATACAATAGGTTTTAATTCAATGTCAGGAAAAATGGGAGACTCTGAAATATCTGTAGATGGAAAAATATCAATAGAGGATCTCAGTATCAAGGCTGATGTCGCTCATGATACTTTGTATTGGAAGGATTTAATTAAAATATACAATCCCTTACTAAAAAACTTAGATTTCATTCCTCCATCAACATTTGGAAACTGGTCAACTAATTATAAGATATCTGGCAAAGCCACTTTAGATGAGATTGAGTTAGCCGGAAGCTTTACTGGTACTAATAATATTCTATTTAATGAAGGATTTGATAAATTAGACTTTAGTTATTACTTAGAGGATCAGAACTTGAAGTTTTTAAACGTGAAAGCGATTAAAGCAACTGGTAATATCTTTGGTGGATTCACTTATGACCTTAGAAAGAATGAGCAGTACTTCTGGGGAAATATAGTTAAGGTTCCTCTAAAAGAGTTGAATCATTTAAAAAAGTTACCTTTAAATGTTGAAGGAGTAATTAATGGTGTTCTAAAAGGGACTATAAATGAAGATGGCAAAAATGGTAAAATGGAGATTACTATTGACCAGACAGTTGTTCAAAACGAGCCCATTGCAGATTCATACTTTCTTGCAACTCTAGAAAAAGATAAAATAGATCTCAATATGTCATTATTTGGAAAACAAATTGAAAATTTTTCGACATTTAGTCTCCTGAAAAATGGGCGAAATTCAATTTCAACGAATCTTGATGTACAATCTGTAGAAAAACTCTTAAATGCATTTTCATTCGTTGAAGGTCGTAATAAATTTGAAGGACAAGTACAAGCAGAATCAATTGTTACATTTCAGAATGGTTTCTTTAATAAAGCAGACTTAAGCTTTAATTTGAAAAAACTTTTTCTGGAGCGCGAGCAGGTTCGACTGTCATACATTAATCCAAAAGAGGAAATTACTGTACGTGATGGTGTCGTAAAGAAATGGAATCTAAGTGCAATTGGTAACAACCTATATATTGTTAGCCGTGGCAGTGGAACTTTTTTTGATACACTTGATATAGATACTAAGGTCAGTACAAGTGCTGAAATTTTTGAAATATTTAATGGGTTTATTTCTAATTCGGACGGGACTGTTGTTGGTACGATTAAGAATAAAGTCTCAAACGGTAATCATTATTATAAAGCTAAAGTCGTCTCAAGCGATCTAAGTGTTTCATCTTCGCTGCTTCCTCTCACTTTTTCCAAAGGTGATATTCTAATTGAGTTTGTTGAAAACAATTTGGTCTTTAGACGGTTTATGGCAGATATTAATTCTGGAAAGTTAGATGTTTCAGGAAATATAAACCTTTCAAGAGTCATTCCAGATATAAATCTAAACTACACATTTAAAAATGCTGGTATTACTATATTGAAAAAATCAGAATTGATTTTCTCAGGTGAAGGTAAACTAAGAGGAAAATCTTTTCCATATTCATTATCAGGTAATATTGAATTAGAGAATTTATTAATTACAAATGAATTAACCGATTTTGGTGGTGGAAGTAATATCGTTGAAAAAGATATCGACTACCTTCCAAAAAATATTAAAAAATCTCAAAACCAACTATTAAATTTTGATATCGATATAACTACCTCTGAACCTATTAAGGTTGTAAACTCTTTGGCCAATGTTGGCTTTATTGGTGCCGTTAGGCTCTTTGGTGGAGAAAAAGACCCAAAACTTAGTGGTAAACTGGAGTTAGCTCCTCAAAAAAATCAAATGTTTTTTAAGAACAATATATTCAATCTCACCAAAGGTAACATATTTTTTTACAGACAGAATGACTTATCAAATCCAGAGTTGGATTTTGAGGCGACAAGTAACATTAATGATTATTCGATTAATATAAGAGTTTTTGATTTTGTAAGCGACTTTAAACTTGATATGACCTCTGATCCATCTTTAATCAAAAGTGATATTCTCTCTCTTATCGCATTTGGCTACACTGAAGATATCTCTTCAAATCTCTCAGATGAAGAAAGAGAAAGTATGACAAGAGCCGGTGTTGGATCTATAATTTTTGATAGATTTAAAATTAATGAAACACTAAAGAATGAATTTGGATTGGAAGTGAACTTGGGGACGGAGATAACAGAGGCAGAACAAAGTTACCTGACTTTTAGGGAAGGAAGAAACAGCGTCGGTCGAGTTCGGTCTGCAACAAAACTTGAAATCAAAAAACAAATGAGTGAGCAAGTTGATCTTTCCGTATCAAGTACAGTTGGTAATAGTACTGGTCAAAAACAAACAATGAACCTCAACTATAATATAAATAAAGGAATCTCCCTCGAAGGAGTCTATGAGAATAGAACCGACCCCGAGGTAGATGGTAATACCGATGACACTTCTATCGGTGCCGATGTTAAACTCAAGTGGTCTTTCAAATGAAATACCTAGTCATTTCTCTTATATTTTCTTTTTCCTGTTTTGCGAAATTCACAATAGATTCTGTTTCAATTAACTGTCCTAAAAAGGTACTTTGTAATGAAGCTAATGAGATATTCTACACACTCAAAAGAGACTATGTAGATAAGGATCATTTCGATAGATTAATTAAAGTTTACTCACTCACAAGTGGTGTTAAGAAATTTAGATATAAGGTCACTTCAACTAAAGATACCCTTAATGATCTTAAAATCACCTGGGAGCCTAAGCAGACTATTGAATCAATTGAGTACAGCTTTAAAAAAGGATTTCTCCCAATACCAACTATTCTTCCACTGCGTGAAGGAGACTTTTTTGATCTGGTGAAGGTTTCAAAAGTTGTGGACACACTACTTGAAATTTTTAAATCTGAAGGTTATCCAAATGCTAAAGTTAGTTACTCATTTGATACTATAGAAGATAAATCCATTAAGCTTACCTTTAAGATTGAACTTGGAAAACCAATAGTTATTAATGAAATAAAAATCTCAACTCCTTTACCTTTCTTAACTAAGGCTGCCATTCAGAAATTTTCAGAGTTTAAAGGAGTGGCTTATAATTCTCAAAATATTAGGAAAGAGATTGAATCTCTAAAAGAGACTATGGTTGATTATGGAATGTATTCTGTAAAAGTTCAATTTAAGTCTGAAATTGATAAGATGGATGCGAACCTTTTTATAACTATATCCGACGTTACTAGGCTTGCGTTTTATATTGAACTTAAAAACTCTGACGATCAATACGTACTTTCTTTAAAAGATAAGATTAAGGAAGCTGCTCTTGCCTCTAAAAAACCTTTAAGTAAGACAACAATTATGGACTTGTTACGCAAGGATCTAGCTGATAGAGGATTTTTAAATTCAGAGGTTCTTATAGATCAAACAAAATCAGACCTTCCAGACGGTGGGAAGCTCCTATCATCACGAATCTTAATAAAAGAAAGAGGGAAAGCTAGGTTAAATAATGTCCTTTTCAAGGGAAATAATATTATCACATCTAAAAAATTACGTAGAGCATTCTTCTCTAATGCATCCTCTCAGGCTTCTGATGGAGTTTATGATGAAACTTATTATAAAAACTTTCTAACTGTAATAAAGGAACTCTATATCCAGAAGGGTTTTGTTAATATTCTCTTAGAAAGTCCTGAGATCGTTTTTGAAAAAAATAAAAATAGAATCGATCTGATTTACAGGATTAGAGAGGGTGTAAGAGCAAAAGTTGAAGATATTAAAATTATTGGACTGAGTACGGAACTTAAAAATGATGTGCGAGATTTACTGAAAATTAAAGTTGGTGATGCATTTGATCCCATTGCTCTGAAATTAAAGGTTGGAGCTATTAAAGCTTTTCTCTTTGAGCGAGGGTACTTTTACTTTGAATTCTATTCAGACAGAAGGAACACTTTAGTTAAGTATAATGAAGACAATACTAAGGTTAAGTTGATGCTTAAGTTTTTTCAAGGCAAAAAATATTCAGTTGGAGACATTTACATAGCTGGAAATTTCAAAACTCGGTCCAAAGTTATTAAACGAGAACTCAATATGAATACTGGCGCATTGTTAAGAGCTTCTGATATTGCTAAAAGCCAAACTAATATTTTATCCACAGGACTTTTTTCTTCAGTTGTTATTACGCCTATAAAAAATACCTCTTCAAGTGCAGATATATTAATCTCAGTTAAAGAAAAAGATTATGGTTTAGTTGAGTTCGCCCCTGGAGTTAGAACGGACCTTGGACCTAAGGTCTCTGCTAAGGTTACATATTCAAATATCGATGGACTTCACAAGCAAATCTCTGTTAGAGCTCAAGTTAACCAGAGATTCGACTTAACAAGTTTAGATGATGAAAGACGCAGAAATAATAATAGTCTTTTGGAATATATTACGGCGATAAATTACCAAGAAAATTATTTTTTTGATCTTCCATTAAGTTTTGATACATCTATTTCCTCATCCAGACAAAGATTCTTCTCATTTGATGCAGATATTCAAAGGGTGAGTTATACATTCTCAACTGATCTCACGGACTGGATGAATGTCTCACTCACTCAAGAGCTCGAAGTAATAAGTCAGTACAATGCTACTGTGGAAAGAGAGTCAGGAAAGTTCCAAATTGGATCGTTAACTCCAGCGGTAACAATGGATTTTAGAAACAATAGAATAAATCCCACCAGTGGTGCCTTCTTCTCGCTATCGACAGAGTTTGCAAATCCTACTTTCTTCTCTCAAGAAAATGATGAGATTGTGATCGACTATTATAAGGTCTTGGCGAGAAATAGATTTTATATTCCTTATCCTAATGGAACTTTGGCGCTCTCTTTGGCAACGGGTGTTCAAAAAAACTTGGCTTCAGACAAAAAAATTGAAAGTGATGGAAGTGTTGTTACTGAGGGATATATCCCAAATATTAAAGTATTTCGATTATCTGGAATGGATAATGTGCGTGGTTATGAAGACAATGAAATTAATAGACTCGTAAGCGGTGAAGATATTAGTGAGGCGAGAGTTGATGATAAGGCCTATATGATTAATCTTAAAATAGAACCTCGAGTCTTTTTGAGTGATTCAACAATGCTTGGAATATTTTATGATGCAGGCCGCGTCTTTGTTGACGAATACGACCTCTCTAGGTTGAGATCATCAGTTGGATTTTCCTTCAAATACCTTACTCCGGTAGGAAGTTTAGACTTCGATTACGGTATAAAACTCTTGAGAAAAAGAGATTCTGATGGTAGGTTAGAGAGCCCTGGTAGGCTACATGTGTCAATCGGCTTCTTTTAAACCCGTTAGAAGAAACCGGCTGTTTTTGATAATTTTAGAGTGGTGTCTAAATAGAGAGCTAGTTTGTGTTGACAACCTGTGACGCTGGGCCGTATATAATGCGGAAAATTTATTTACTAATTATTTATAAGGATTATTATGTATACGCAAAAGTCATTTTCTCTCAAAGCAGGGGATATCGATAAAAAGTGGTGGATAATTGATGCTCAAGATGTAGTTGTAGGGCGTTTAGCGTCTGAAGTTGCACTCCTTTTAAGAGGAAAGCACAAGCCAACATTTACACCAAATCAAGAATGTGGTGACTTCGTTGTTATCACAAACTGTGAAAAAGTTAGATTCACAGGAAACAAATGGGCCGCTAAAGAATATCATTGGCATACAGGTCATATCGGTGGATTAAAAACTAGAACTGCTAAAGTTCAGTTAGAGAAACACCCAGAATTAATTATAATGGAAGCTGTTAAGGGTATGTTACCTAAAACAAGTCTTGGTCGTAAGCAATTAACAAAACTTAAAGTATTTGTTGGAGATGCTCATAACCATGATGCTCAACAACCAGTAGAATTTAAGATTAAGGGATAAATTATGGCTAAGGGAAAAACTTACGAAACACAGACGGTTGGAAGAAGAAAAGCTTCAATCGCAAGAGTATACGTTGCTAAGGGTACTGGTAAAATTGTAATCAATAAAAGAGATTTTATGGAGTATTTTCCAATCGCAACGACAAGATATATTGTTGAGCAACCATTTAAACTTTTAGAAAATGGTGACAAGTTTGACCTATACATCAACGTAAAAGGTGGTGGGGTTACTGGTCAAGCAGGTGCAATAAGATTAGGAATTGCTAGAGCAATGATCGCGCTTAATCCATCGGATAGAGCGGTATTAAAAGCTGCAGGATTCTTAACAAGAGATGCAAGAAAAGTGGAAAGAAAGAAACCAGGTTTAGCTGGTGCAAGAAAGTCATTCCAGTTCTCGAAACGTTAATATCACAGACATTGTCTATTATATTTTCAAGGGCCTGCACTATGCA
>Ga0307959_1000448_pt1:0-2500 | contig 21632 bp, 14 predicted proteins | sample OrgLakmetagen494_FD_201813 | JGI IMG/M metagenome (GOLD analysis project Ga0307959, IMG submission 201813) | Saline water microbial communities from Organic Lake, Antarctica - #494 | ecosystem: Environmental > Aquatic > Non-marine Saline and Alkaline > Saline | place: Antarctica: Organic...
AACTGCCATTTTTACGCTTTCACGTTGAAAAATCAGAGCCAGCTTCGATGGCAGACCCTTTCTTTTTTCCAGATCTAACACTGGCATTGTCTTAGTTAGGCCATATAAGGTCTATGCGAGCTCTTTACTCGCAAAGTGTAGTGGACCGACTGCCATTTTCAGACCATTTATTTTTCCCCTGGGTTCTTACAGTGCTTTCAGTGGGAAAAATTGTACTCAGCTCTGATGGCAGTGCCTTGTTTTTTTCCAAATCTGACGCTGCCACTGTCTTGGTAAGGCAAAATAAGGTCTATGCGAGCTCTTTACTCGCAAAGTGTAGTGGACCGACTGCCATTTTCAGACCATTTTATTTTTCCCATGGGTTTTTGCAGTGCTTTCAGTGGGAAAAATTGTACTCAGCTCTGATGGCAGTGCCTTGTTTTTTTCCAAATCTGATACTGCCATTGTCTTAGTTAGCTTATATAAGGCCTGTGTGAGCTCTTTATTCGCAAAGTGTAGTGGACCGACTGCCATTTTCAGACCATTTACTTTTCCCCTGGGTTCTTACAGTGCTTTCAGTGGGAAAAACCACACGCAGCTTTGATGGCAGGGCCTTGTTTTTTTTCAAATCCGATACTGCCATTGTCTTAGTTAGATCATATAAGGCCTATGCGAGCTCTTTACTCGCAAAGTGTAGTGGGCCGACTGCCATTTTCAGACCATTTTATTTTTCCCATGGGCTCTTACAGTGCTTTCAGTGGGAAAAATCACACTCAGCTTTGATGGCAGGGCCTCGTTTTTTTTCAAATCTGATGCTGTCATTGTCTTAGTTAGGCCATAAAAGGTCTATGCAAGCTCTTTATTCATATCATGTAGTCGACTAACTGCCATTTTTACGCTTTCACGACGAAAAACCACACTCAGCTTTGATGGCAGGGCCTCGTTTTTTTTCAAATCTAACACTGCCATTGTCTTAGTTAGGCCATATAAAGTCTATGCAAGCTCTTTATTCATATGATATAATCGTGTGACTGCCATTTTTACAGTTTCACGATGAAAGATCAGACCCAGCCTCGATGGGAAAGCCTTGTCTTTTCCCGATTCTGTCAATGGCAGCGTCTTTATTATGGAAATTAACTCCCCTACTGCATTGTGCTATAGGCAACTATTGCCATCTTCATGCCATTCTATATTTAGCTTCACGGATGCAAGGGGCCTTGCGATGGCAGAGCCTCCTTTATTCGTAGCTTGCTTCATGTTGCCATGCTCTGTATACACTCTAGTATTGCCAGACATTGTTTCTAAACATCTTGTTGCGACTTGACTTCCATCAAAAAATTCAACTCTTGTGCACCAGATAGCAAAATGGTTGGTTGTTAAGAATGTCCAATAGTAGGTGGTGATCTTTGCTGGGTCTTTCCGGGAATGGTCCAATCAGAAAGATGGCTTTATTGGCTCATATATGGCAGCTCGAATGGGCTCATAGCCGTACGTTTTCATGGCGAAAAGGAGCTGCAATTACCTTGGTGGGAAAGAATTTTGGGTAGGGTTGTCTAGGGTTGAAGAATAAAGGACCATACTATATCGGCAAAGGCATTAAAAGACGGCGCATAGGCTCACAAACATGGAATGGTATTCATCATGGCTTGAGCATTTAAAAGAAAAAAGTTATGGGGTGTCCACGGGAGGCCAAAACTGGGTTAGACTGCGCCTAAGGTATATTGCCATGTTGCATTTCCGTCTGAAAAGAAATAACTGTATGGCAAGATAGAAACCTATTTAAGAGTAGCAGAGCAACAAAAAGTAGGAGCAAAGGCTTTGTTTAACAAAAGTTATAGTCAAAACAAGGGTCTTAACCCTAGCCATTTTTGGGTTTGGCATAGGGGGAGAGTCGAAGATTAGGGTTGATACGGATCCGAAAAATGGCAGTAGCGAGAATTCTGAAAGAGCTAGAAGGTTGTAGCTGGTCTTAGATAAAAGCTAGAAGCCTCTTCTAGCCTGTGGGGGAGGAAAGAAAGTGAAAAAGGGCCGAAAAGATGGTTTCCGAGGGTGCGAGATTTAACGTTGGACTACTGTGTTAGAGGTTGGTCTTATTTTGGCTCGATAAAATACAGGTAAATCAGGCCCAAGTGGGCCGACTTGAGTGAGTTTGCGCAGGCAAAGCCCAGATGCTGCATCTGCTACTATGAGGAAAGGGAAACCTGAACTCAAAGTTGAAAAAGTGCAAGGCAAGCCTGCCTTGACAGGCGTAGTATGCCGTGTTGATCAGGATAGTCACCGAAGCGGTTGGGCAGTTGAAACCTCGGTTTCAGCATCAGCCCCTTCAGTAGTAGGCTACTATTTCCAGATCTTCTCTGCATTGCTGCGATCACTGCCTTTCTGCACATTGACTTCTCACGCACCTTGGGAAGCCAAGCCAATTGTCGAGCTTACTGCGTCATTGCGATACGTAACAGAGACCACCGAGCTTGTGCTTGCCAGCGTTGTTGAAGGCATGTCGAAGGGATTTGTGTGGATTCTC
>Ga0307959_1000448_pt1:10000-12500 | contig 21632 bp, 14 predicted proteins | sample OrgLakmetagen494_FD_201813 | JGI IMG/M metagenome (GOLD analysis project Ga0307959, IMG submission 201813) | Saline water microbial communities from Organic Lake, Antarctica - #494 | ecosystem: Environmental > Aquatic > Non-marine Saline and Alkaline > Saline | place: Antarctica...
TCCCAACCCATACCCAATTGCTTCGTGTCATGGTCCTGGGTCTCTTCCTTCCTTTCCTTTCCTCTCCTTTCCTCTCCTTCCCCCAGTACGTCTTTGCCTTGCTACTACGTCTCTAGCTAGTGGCGCATGCTTCCTTTGCCCTTTGCTTCTCATCCCTTTGGACGCTGCCCCTGCCTGGCAGCGCTCCACTTTTTTTCAACTTTTCCAGCCTTATTCTCTTTATTAATTCTATTGACGCCAAGCTGCCTTCTTCCTTGTCTCCTCGCACCTCGAAATCAACCCTGTTTGGTTCTTCAGGCCAAAACGGCAGGGTCGCCTTGGATGCTGAGGCATCGTTTTTTTCTCCTTTGAGCAATGGGGCGACCCTCTTTAGAAATCTCTCGGTTGACCTACCTTCTCGCTTTTTCAAAAATCGCCAGCCCAAAGTCCTCATCAGCTTGGCTTTGTTTTTTTCGGTTAAATGCCATGATGGCAGTCACTGCATTTTTTGACTTTTTAAATTTTTCTCAACGCCATCTTGTTCCTTGTCCAAAACAACGCCCGCATCCACTCTTTCCGCGTCCAGCCCAGGCTCCGCTGCCGTTTTCAGGCCCATTTCTTTTTCACCCTGTGAGGTTCTAGTACAGGGTCTTCACCGGTTGGAATTGCGCAAGGGTCAGTCTACCGAAATGGCAGTGCGCTTCTCAATGGTCGAGCCGACGATTTTTCCTGTTTCTTCAAGCCTATACTAATCTAAATCACTTCAGCTATCCTACCTGCCAGTTGATTTTGGACTAGATGCAAGGCAACTGCCATTTTTGGGTTTTGACTGACCACAGCAAATTCAGCCTCAAGGGCAGCCCTGCACTTTCTTCCACTTTTTTCAATGCCATGGTCTTAGTTGGCCTTTTTCAAAGTGATTGGCCGACTTGCTTGGCAAATATCGTCATCCGGACTGCCATTGGTGGGTTTTGGCCAAAATGGCAGTGGCGGTTTTGACGATAGACCATCCTTTTCTGCAAATTTAATTCATGCCATGGTTTAAAGCTCTAAAGATAAGGCCTAGATGCATCATCCATTCTCCAGATGGAGACGGACGACTGCCATTTTGGTCCCAATTTAGCCTCACGCTCGTGTTTTCCGCAGATTCAAAAGATGATTTCGATGGCAGAGCCTTTTTTTTTTTTAAATCTGATGCTGTCATTGTCTTAGTTAGCCAAACAGCTTTTAGGTAGGCTGTTTGTTTGCAAAAAAAGGTTGGGATGACTGCCATTTTCAGCCTACAGTAGGATTTTCCACTGTATTCTGTTGGGTGTTTACAGGAGAAGTTGAACAATAAGGTCAGACTCAGCTTTGGTGGCAGGCCATTGGTGCTGCCGTTGTCTTGGTAAGACCAAATAAGACCTATGCCTGCTCTCTAGCTAGGCTTGATAGCTGACTGCAATTTTTACGGTTTCAGTGGGAAAAATCAGACCCGGCTTTGGAGGTAGGGCCTCGTTTTTTTCCAAATCTGATACTGCCATTGTCTTAGTTAGCTTATATAAGGTCGATGCAAGCTCTTTATTCATATAATAGAGTCGACTAACTGCCATTTTTACGCTTTCACGTTGAAAAATCAGAGCCAGCTTCGATGGCAGACCCTTTCTTTTTTCCAGATCTAACACTGGCATTGTCTTAGTTAGATCATATAAGGTCTATGCAAGCTCTTTAATCACAAAGTGTAGTGGACCGACTGCCATTTTCAGACCACTTCAATTTTCCCATGGGTTCTTACAGTGCTTTCAGTGGGAAAAATCAACCTCAGCTTTGATGGCAGGGCCTTGTTTTTTTTCAGATCTGACGCTGCCACTGTCTTGGTAAGGCAAAATAAGGTCTATGTGAGCTCTTTACTCGCAAAGTGTAGTGGACCGACTGCCATTTTCAGACCCATTTATTTTTCCCATGGGTTCTTACAGTGCTTTCAGTGGGAAAAATTGTACTCAGCTCTGATGGCAGTGCCTTGTTTTTTTCCAAATCTGACGCTGCCACTGTCTTGGTAAGGCAAAATAAGGTCTATGCGAGCTCTTTACTCGCAAAGTGTAGTGGACCGACTGCCATTTTCAGACCATTTTATTTTTCCCATGGGTTTTTGCAGTGCTTTCAGTGGGAAAAATTGTACTCAGCTCTGATGGCAGTGCCTTGTTTTTTTCCAAATCTGATACTGCCATTGTCTTAGTTAGCTTATATAAGGCCTGTGTGAGCTCTTTATTCGCAAAGTGTAGTGGACCGACTGCCATTTTCAGACCATTTACTTTTCCCCTGGGTTCTTACAGTGCTTTCAGTGGGAAAAACCACACGCAGCTTTGATGGCAGGGCCTTGTTTTTTTTCAAATCCGATACTGCCATTGTCTTAGTTAGATCATATAAGGCCTATGCGAGCTCTTTACTCGCAAAGTGTAGTGGGCCGACTGCCATTTTCAGACCATTTTATTTTTCCCATGGGCTCTTACAGTGCTTTCAGTGGGAAAAATCACACTCAGCT
>Ga0307959_1000453_pt1 | contig 21514 bp, 14 predicted proteins | sample OrgLakmetagen494_FD_201813 | JGI IMG/M metagenome (GOLD analysis project Ga0307959, IMG submission 201813) | Saline water microbial communities from Organic Lake, Antarctica - #494 | ecosystem: Environmental > Aquatic > Non-marine Saline and Alkaline > Saline | place: Antarctica: Organic Lake...
CTTACATCCCCAGTTAGTGTTCCAGCAAATTCGTCTAGTTGCGCGGTATTTGTATCATCGCTTTTAAAAGTAAGTTTACCATCAGCGGTTAAGTCTCCTGAAAGAATAAGTGTAGCAAAGAATAAGTATAGCTTTTATATCTACATCTACAAATGGTTTAACTTCAAAATTATTTGCCGTTAGTTTATTTAAAATTTCCGCAGAAGTACTATTAAAAATCAGAATATCATTTGCAGCAGTTGCAACTCCATCTGGAGAATTAGTAGACCATACCCCATTTTTGTATATGTAGTCAGCCTCTCCACTTAAATCAATATTTTCTAAAATAGTTACATTATTCAATCTAAAAGGTTTATTCCCTGCTAGTTTAAAAAAAACGATTCTAATAACATCTTCGCCAATCGGAACTGTGAAATTAATAAGCTTTGGTTGTCGTCTGTCGGGTTTCGGCTGCTTACTAATAGTGGAAAGCAGGTTCTTTGCTCCTGAGTGTGCCTATTAAAACACAAACAAAAGCTAAAAAGATTGAACTGCTGCAAAGGAAGTTTTTTATATCTACTTAAAAGCTTACTTTTGTCCGAATTTTGAATAGAAAATTATTACATGGATTCATTTTATATAAAAGCGATACAGTTTTTGTTGAGCTTGTCTTTACTCATTGTACTTCACGAATTAGGACATTTTATTCCTGCTAAGTTGTTTAAAACGAGAGTTGAAAAATTTTACTTGTTTTTCGATCTTAAATTTTCTTTATTCAAGAAGAAAATAGGCGATACCGTTTATGGTATTGGCTGGTTGCCTTTAGGTGGTTATGTGAAAATTTCTGGCATGATTGACGAAAGCATGGACAAGGAGCAAATGGAAAAACCACCTCAGCCTTGGGAGTTTAGAAGCAAACCGGCTTGGCAACGCCTCATTATTATGTTGGGTGGAGTTACTGTAAATATTGTATTGGGCTTTTTTATTTATATGATGGTACTGTTTGTTTGGGGACAAAAATATGTGGATAAAGAAAGTTTATCTGAAGGGTTTACCGTTTCGCCAATTATGCAAGACTTAGGTTTCCAGAATGGGGATCGAATTTTAAAAGTAAATGGGAAAGATTTTGAAAACCCAACCGATATCAATCGGCATTTGTTACTTAGGGACGTAGAAGAGATTACGGTAAATAGAGATGGAAATAACATGAGCATTGCTTTGCCAGAAGATATTGGAATGCAGCTGTTTAAGGCTGGTGAAGTGGAGTCTTCTTTTTATCCAATCATTAAACCACAAATTGAAACCGTTGTTCCAGACAATCCTGCAGAAAAAGCTGGCTTTATGGTAGGGGACATTATTTATGCTATTAACGGAGAAGAAATTTTAAATCGAGTTGATTTTAGAGATAGAGTACAGGAAAATGGTCAAGAGCCTCTCTTAATTCAAGTTTCCAGAGAGGGTGATTTGATGAATATAGAGGTGGTGCCTGACGAAGATTCGCAAATTGGAATTGTTTACGGGAGCAATCTAGATATTAAAACCAGAGAATATGGTTTAGCTGAAAGTATTTCAACTGGATTTGACTATGGTTATTGGACTTTAAAAGATTATGCAACGCAGTTCAAATATGTTTTTACCCAAGAAGGGGTAACCCAAGTGGGTGGTTTTGGAGCCATAGGAAGCATGTTTCCTAGCGGATGGGACTGGCAAGGATTTTGGCTAGCAACCGCATTGATTTCTATTATTTTGGCTTTCATGAACATTTTACCTATTCCCGCTTTGGATGGTGGTCATGTAATGTTCTTGTTATACGAAATGATAAGCGGCAGAAAACCCAATGACAAGGTCATGGAATACGCACAAATAGTAGGTTTCTTTATCATCATAGCCTTGGTATTGTTCGCTAACGGAAACGATGTGTATCGGTGGTTATTTGAGTAAAAAATAATTTTATTTTTTTGATGTAAATATTTTGCGAAAATAAAATTAGCTTTATATTTGCATCCGCTTAGGAAAATTAGATTTATTATTTTACTTAGCAACCTTAATTGAAAATTATTTCTTGGTTTTATAGGAAAGATATTAAGGATTTACATGAAATTGACATATTAACACATATTCCCCCTTAGCTCAGTTGGTTAGAGCATCTGACTGTTAATCAGAGGGTCCAAAGTTCGAGTCTTTGAGGGGGAGCTTAAAAAAGTCCAAACGAAAGTTTGGGCTTTTTTTGGTTTTAGTATTCTTGCTCCAAAGTTCGCTCAGATAGCTATCGGAGTTGAGGGGGAGCAAACAAAACCTAATACGCAAGTATTGGGTTTTTTTGGTTTTGGGAAAATCAGTCATTTTATTTTCTTGAAGTTAGTACGACGGTTTCTGAAGTTGCAAACTTCGCAGAGCAGCTGGTTACAGAAATGTAAGCCCTTTTTTATTTCCCATTGTAACACAATTGTAACACAAATCGCATTTAAGAATGGTTCTTTAATAAAGAATGTCATAAAGGTAGTGATACTATTAATTTATAATAGCTTGACTTTAGGAATGTAGTTTTTATAGTTGCTTATTATAGAACTAAAGGCTGAAGCAACCTTTTATGTTTGCTCGGACAATACTAATTTAGAAAGTTAAATCGCTCAATAAAATTGATGTTTCTCTATAATTATATAAGTCTGTTTATTTTCTGATTTCCAACCGCCCTGTTTTGTAAATTTCATTAATTTCGCAGCGCATTTGAAATCGATGGAAATGAAAAAGAAATTTGCTGAATATAAAGGCCTTGACCTTCCTAAACTTGCTTCAAAAGTAGGGGAGGATTGGAAACAACAGAACATCTTCCAAAAAAGTATGGACTTCCGAGAAGGAGCTACTCCTTTTATTTTTTTTGAAGGTCCACCTTCAGCAAACGGCCTGCCGGGCATTCATCATGTTATGGCACGAACCATCAAGGATATCTTCTGTAGATACAAAACCCAAAAAGGTTTTCATGTAAAACGAAAAGCAGGTTGGGATACCCATGGTTTGCCAGTAGAATTAGGCGTTGAAAAAGAATTAGGAATCACCAAAGAAGATATAGGAAAAAGCATTTCAATTGAAGAATACAACCAAGCTTGTAAAAAAGCAGTTATGCGCTACACCGATGTGTGGAATGACCTAACCGAAAAAATAGGCTACTGGGTAGATATGGAAAATCCGTATGTAACCTATACTTCAAAATATATGGAAAGCGTTTGGTGGTTGCTTTCAGAAATTTATAAGAAAGGTTTAATTTACAAAGGGTATACCATTCAACCTTATTCTCCAAAAGCAGGAACAGGATTAAGTTCGCATGAGTTAAATCAACCGGGTACTTATCAAGATGTTACAGATACTACGGTTACGGCTCAATTTAAAGCAATTAAAAATACGCTACCAAAACTATTTCAAAAAGTTGATGGTGATATTTTCTTCATTGCTTGGACAACCACACCTTGGACTTTGCCTAGCAACACGGCATTAACCGTTGGTCCAAAAATTGAGTATTCTTTGGTTTCAACCTACAATCAATACACATTTGAACCTATAAATATTATAGTTGCTTCATCTTTAATCAAAAAGCAATTCAATAAAAAGTTTAAAGCTGTTGAAAGTGAAGAAGCGATAAAGTCATATCAAGAAGGCGATAAAAAGATCCCTTATTTAGTCTTACAAAGCCTTAAAGGGAAAGATTTGGTAGAAGCCCGATACGAACAATTGCTTGACTACGCAAAACCATTTCACCATCCAGAAAATGCTTTTCGTCTTATTGCTGGAGATTTTGTCACTACAGAAGACGGAACAGGAATTGTGCACACCGCACCAACTTTTGGAGCAGACGATGCCATGGTTGCCAAACAAGCTCAACCTGAAGTGCCTGGAATGTTGGTAAAGGATGAAAATGATAATTTAGTTCCGCTTGTCAATTTGAAAGGGAAATTTAGACCTGAATTAGGAGAATTTGCTGGAAAATATGTAAAAAACGAATATTATACAGATGGTGAAGCCCCAGAAAAATCTGTGGATGTTGAAATTGCAATCAAGTTAAAAGAAGAAAACAAAGCTTTTCATGTAGAAAAATACGTTCACTCTTATCCAAACTGCTGGAGAACAGATAAGCCGATTTTGTATTATCCATTGGATTCTTGGTTCATTAAAGTGACGGAATTCAAAGACCGCATGCATGAATTAAACACCAATATCAACTGGAAACCAAAATCTACTGGAGAAGGCCGTTTCGGAAATTGGTTAGCCAATGCAAATGATTGGAACCTATCCCGCTCTCGTTTTTGGGGAATTCCGCTACCTATTTGGAGAACAGAGGAGGGAAAAGAAGAACTAATAATCGGTTCTATTGAAGAGCTTAAAAATGAAATTCAGAAATCCATCGCAGCAGGAATAATGGAAGAAGACCCTTATGCTAATTTTGAAGCAGGGGATATGAGCGATGCCAATTATGCCCATGTAGATTTACATAAAAACGTAGTAGACGAGATTGTTTTGGTTTCTGAAAGTGGACAACCCATGAAACGAGAAGCAGACTTGATCGATGTTTGGTTTGATTCCGGTTCTATGCCATACGCACAATGGCATTATCCATTTGAGAAACCCCCTGAATCCTCTCTTCAAGATAAAGAAGCTTTTCAGGCTGATTTTATTGCAGAGGGAGTTGACCAAACAAGAGGGTGGTTTTATACATTACATGCTATAGCAACCATGGTTTTTGATCAAGTTGCCTATAAAAATGTGGTTTCCAATGGATTGGTTTTAGATAAAAATGGACAAAAAATGTCTAAGCGTTTAGGCAATGCAGTTAATCCTTTCGAAACCTTAGAAGAATATGGTCCAGACGCCACTAGATGGTATATGATTAGCAATGCAAATCCTTGGGACAATTTGAAATTCGACTTAGCTGGAATTGCAGAAGTACAACGAAAATTCTTTGGAACTTTATACAATACCTATTCATTTTTTGCGCTGTATGCCAATATAGATGAATTTGCTTATGAAGAAGAAGACATCCGTATACAAGAACGACCTGAAATTGACCAGTGGATACTTTCAGAATTAAATACGCTGATTCAAAATGTAGACGAATTTTATGCTGATTACGAACCCACAAAAGCCACACGTGCCATTTCAGATTTTGTACAAGAAAATTTAAGCAATTGGTATGTGCGCTTATGTCGAAGACGTTTCTGGAAAGGAGAATACAAAGCAGATAAAATTTCAGCATACCAAACCTTGTTTACCTGTTTAAAAACAGTTGCAGAATTAGTAGCACCCGTAGCTCCATTTTTTGCAGATCAATTGTATAAAGACCTTTGTGAAAACACAGCTGTAGAAGCAAAAGAGAGTGTTCATTTAGCAAATTTCCCAGTAGCAGATACTACTTTGGTAAACAAAAGCTTGGAAGCTAAAATGCAAAAAGCACAACAAATATCTTCTTTGGTTTTATCCTTGCGTAAAAAAGAAATGATAAAAGTGCGTCAGCCACTACAACGGATTATGATACCTGTTTTAGACGAACAAACACGAGAGGAAATAGCTGCAGTAGCAGATTTAATTAAAGCTGAAGTAAACGTAAAAGAAATTGAATTTTTAGACGATACTTCTGGAATTTTGGTAAAAAGCATCAAGCCTAACTTTAAAGTCTTAGGTCCAAGATTTGGAAAAGAAATGAAGTTTGCAGTGCAAGCAATTCAAAAATTAACTCCAGAAAACATCAAGGAAATCGAGCAAAAAGGAAAGATTAATCTTGAAATAAATGGGGAATCAACTGAAATTAGCTTAGCTGAAGTTGAAATAACTTCTGAAGATATTGAAGGTTGGTTAGTTGCTTCATCAGGTGGAATTACCGTTGCCCTAGATGTTACTTTAAATGAAACCTTAGTTCATGAAGGAATTGCTAGAGAGTTGGTTAACCGCATACAAAACATCAGAAAAGATAGTGGATTCGAAGTAACGGATCAGGTTAAGATTACATTAAAAGAAAACGATAAGTTAAAAGCAGCAGTTGAAGATAATTTAAACTACATTATGGAAGAAACTTTAACAGCAAGCCTTATATTTAGCAATAATTTAAAAAATGGAACGGTAATTGAATTTGATGATATGAGTACAGTTCTACAAATGGAAAAAAAATAAAAACAACATTATGGAAACAACAATTAAAGAACGATATAGCGACGCTGATTTAGCAGAATTCAAGTCACTTATTGAAGGTAAAATCGTAAATGCAGAGAAGCAATTGAAGCTGTATCAAGAGGCATTTAAAAATGGAAGTGCAAATGACACAGAAGACACGGCGCCAACATTTAAGTCTTTTGATGATGGTAGCAATACCTTAAGTAAAGAGGCAAATTCTGCTTTGGCAATACGTCAAGGTAAATTTATTAGGGACTTAAAAAATGCGTTAATCCGCATAGAAAATAAAACCTTCGGAATTTGCCGTGTGACTAAGAGACTAATCAATAAAGAGCGTTTAAAGTTAGTTCCTCATGCTACTTTAAGCATTGAAGCTAAAAACAACCAAGGATAATTATCTTATGCCAATTTAAATATTAAAAGTTGCTATAAAAGGCATTCATTTTGTTTTATTAGCGACTTTTGATATCCAAATTGGTATTATCGATAACTAGGGTCTGCTGAGAAACAATAAAGTCATTATTTACTAGAACTAAGCTCAGATTTTCGTTCAATAAGTACAGGCTTTTGAAACAAAATGCTTTGAAAGTCTTGCACTCAAATTTAGTTGATGCTTTTTAATTCTAGATTTAATTTTAGAGCCATAATCCCAGAGGGATTAAATAGGTATAGAAAATTAATCCCACAAGAGGTACGACCCCAGCTGGGGGTCAAAAAAACAATTTTAAACTAATCCACTTTATTTAATCTATTTTATAACCATGATTTACATTTAATTCATTTCTGACTTTTTAAGCAGACCCTAACTAAAAAAGCCAGATGAAATCATCTGGCTTTTTTAGTATCGTATTTTCTTAAAATAGTTTTACTCTTCCTCTTCTTGTTCAGGTTGAAGCACAAAATCTTCCATAAATTTGGTGGTATAATTACCAGCTAAATAATCTGGATGATCCATCAATTGTCTGTGGAAAGGAATTGTTGTCTTCACACCTTCTACAACAAATTCATCTAAAGCTCTTTTCATTTTATTAATTGCTTCTGTTCTAGTTTGAGCAGTAGTAATCAATTTTGCTACCATAGAATCGTAGTTAGGTGGGATGACATAACCACTGTAAACGTGTGTATCTAATCTTACTCCATGACCACCAGGTGTATGTAAGTTTACTATTTTTCCTGGTGATGGTCTAAAGTTATTGTAAGGATCTTCTGCATTTATCCTACACTCAATACTATGTAATTTAGGATAATAATTTCTCCCTGAGATAGGAACTCCAGATGCAACTAGAATTTGCTCTCTAATTAAATCATGGTCTACTACCATTTCTGTAATGGGATGCTCTACCTGAATACGTGTATTCATTTCCATGAAATAGAAATTCCGATGTTTATCAACTAAAAATTCAACTGTCCCAGCACCTTCATATTTAATATATTCTGCAGCTTTTACAGCAGCATTTCCCATTTTTTCACGCAGTTCATCCGTCATAAAAGGGGAGGGGGTTTCTTCGGTAAGTTTTTGGTGTCTACGCTGAATAGAACAGTCTCTTTCAGATAAATGACAAGCTTTACCGGTTTGGTCTCCTACAATTTGAATTTCAATATGCCTTGGTTCTTCAATAAGTTTTTCCATGTACATGGTATCGTTTCCAAAACCAGCTTTCGCTTCTTGTCTTGCAGATTCCCATGCTGCTTCTAGCTTATCTTCGCTCCAAACGGCACGCATTCCTTTACCACCACCACCTGCAGTAGCTTTTAACATGACTGGATAACCTACTTTTTTAGCTGTTTTTACGCAGTCTTGAAAATCTTTTATTACCCCTTCAGAACCTGGAACACAAGGAACTCCTGCTGCTTTCATTGTTGCTTTGGCAGTTGCTTTGTCCCCCATTTTGTTTATCATTTCATGAGAAGCTCCAATAAATTTGATGTCATGCTCCATACAAATTTTGGAGAAGTTTGCATTTTCAGATAAAAATCCATATCCAGGGTGTATGGCATCAGCATTGGTGATTTCTGCAGCTGCAATGATGTGAGGAATTTTTAAATAGGATTCACTACTTGGAGCTGGACCAATACAAACCGCTTCATCAGCAAATCGAACGTGTAAACTTTCTTTATCTGCTGTAGAATATACGGCTACGGTTTTTATGCCCATTTCTTTGCAAGTTCGAATTATTCTAAGGGCTATTTCTCCCCGATTAGCAATGAGAATTTTCTTAAACATAATGCTATTTTAAAGTTAAAGAGTGCCTTTTGGCAATCTCATTAAGATGGGTCTACTAAAAACAAAGGTTGATCAAATTCTACTGGAGTAGAATCGTCTACCAATACCTTGACAACTTTACCAGAAACTTCACTTTCAATTTCGTTGAAAAGCTTCATGGCTTCAATTGTACAAAGCACATCTCCTTCGCTTATAGTTGAACCTACTTCAACATAAACGGATTTGTCTGGAGATGGCTTACGGTAAAAAGTTCCAATAATTGGAGACTTAATCGTAATGTATTTGTCATCTTCAGCTTCTTTTTCTTCGGCTGCTGATTGCTGCGGTGCAGGTTGTTGCTGCATTGGCATTTGTTGTTGCTGTGGCATCTGCATCTGTGGTTGTTGCATAGGCATTTGGTGTATTACCGTTTGTCCTTCTCCTTTGCTTTCTTTATCGTTTTTTATGGTGATTTTTATATCCTCCATTTCTAAACGAACTTCACTCGTGCCAGACTTAGCTACAAATTTAATCAGGTTCTGTATTTCTTTTAAATCCATAGTTTCAATGTTTAGTTATGTTTTGTATCGTACGCCCATTTTAAGTAGATAGATCCCCAAGTGAATCCACCACCAAATGCGGCAAAAATTATATTATCTCCTTTTTTTAGTTGTTGTTCAAAATCACTTAATAATAAAGGAAGCGTTGCAGAAGTGGTATTTCCGTAACGCTCTATATTCATAAGTACTTTTTTGGAATCTAAATTCATTCGCTTGGCTGTAGCATCCACAATGCGTTTATTAGCTTGATGAGGAATCAGCCAGTTAACATCATCTCCTACTAAATTATTTTTTCGCATAATTTGTTCACTTACATCTGCCATGTTGGAAACTGCAAATTTAAATACTGTTTTTCCATCTTGGTAGACGTAATGTTGATTGTTTTTCACCGTCTCTTCAGAAGCAGGTAATAAAGATCCACCCGCATCAATTTTCAAAAAAGCTCTTCCAATTCCGTCTGTTCTTAATATTTCGTCTTGTAAACCAAGCCCTTCTGTATTGGGTTCAAAAAGAACAGCCCCAGCGCCATCTCCAAAAATAATACAAGTTGCTCGATCTGTATAATCTATAATGGAAGACATTTTATCTGCCCCAACAACGATTATTTTTTTATACTTACCAGATTCAATATATGCTGCTGCTGTAGACATACCGTATAAAAAACTAGAACATGCTGCTTGTAAATCATAAGAAAAAGCATTGCTTGCGCCAATTTCTGTAGCGGTGTAAGCAGCTGTAGAAGCTACTGGTAAATCTGGAGTAGCCGTCGCAAAAATAAGCAAATCAATTTCTAAAGGATTTACCCCTGATTTTTGAATCAAATTATGACAAGCCTGAATTCCCAAATAAGAAGTTCCTTTAGTAGGATCTTTTAAAATTCGGCGTTCTTTTATTCCAGTACGAGAAATAATCCATTCGTCATTGGTTTCTACCATGTCTTCTAACATCTTGTTTGTCAAAATATCTTCTGGAACATAAGCGCCAACAGCGGTAATAGCTGCGTTTGTTTTACCCATATAATTGTATTTGCAATTCAAGACCTACCGTCCTCAATTAAAAGCTAAATATCATGCAAAGTAAGTTGTTTTTATTACTTATTCAAAAATCTTGACCAACATTTACTGAGCGCGCATAATAAATATATTTCTTAAAATTTAGTAAACTATTGATTATAAGGAGGCTTCAATTTAGAAACCTCCTTTAATTTATGTTTTTACAAGTCGAATTTTATTCCTTGAGCTAATGGCAATTCTGTGGTGTAATTTATGGTGTTGGTTTGTCTACGCATGTAAATTTTCCAAGCATCAGAACCAGACTCTCTGCCGCCTCCAGTGTCTTTTTCGCCACCAAAAGCTCCTCCAATTTCTGCTCCAGAAGTACCTATATTTACGTTAGCAATTCCACAATCTGAACCTTCTACAGATAAAAAGTATTCGGCTTCTCTTAGGTTGTTGGTCATAATTGCTGAAGAAAGTCCTTGACGTACTCCATTTTGTAAATCCAATGCATTTTCAACGCTTCCACTGTATTTCATAATATATAGAACAGGTGCAAAGGTTTCGTGTTGTACTATTTCAAAATGATTTTTAGCTTCTGCAATGGCAGGTTTTACATAGCAACCGCTTTCGTAACCTTCTCCTTCAAGCACTCCACCATCAACTAAAATGGTACCGCCCTCTTTTTTTACTTTTTTAAGTGCTGCAAGGTAATTTTGAACAGCATCTTTATCAATTAAAGGTCCAACATGATTGTTTTCATCCAGCGGATTTCCTATTTTAATTTGCTTATAAGCTTCCACAACAGCCGTTTTTACTTTATCATATACATCCTCATGTACAATCAATCTTCGGGTAGAAGTACAACGTTGGCCACACGTACCTACTGCGCCAAATACCGCTCCAATTACAGTATTTTTGATATCTGCATCTGGAGTTACAATAATGGCGTTATTTCCACCTAATTCCAGTAAGGTTTTTCCTAAACGTTTTGCTACAGATTGAGCTACTATTTTTCCCATTCGGGTTGAGCCTGTTGCTGAAATTAGTGGCAAACGCTCATCGTTGGTCATGTATTCACCTACTTTATGATCACCAGTCACCAGCGATGAAATTCCGGCTGGCACTCCGTTTTTTTCAAAAACTCGAGCTGCTATTTTTTGACAAGCTACAGAAGTTAGCGGTGTTTTTTCAGAGCCTTTCCAAATACAAGCATCGCCACAAACCCAAGCAAGTGCTGTATTCCATGACCAAACCGCAACGGGGAAGTTAAAAGCCGAAATTACACCTACCACTCCTAGAGGATGGTATTGCTCGTACATTCTGTGTCCTGGACGTTCAGAGTGCATGGTTAAGCCGTGCAATTGGCGCGATAAACCTACTGCAAAATCGCAGATGTCTATCATTTCTTGTACTTCACCCAAACCTTCTTGGTAGGATTTTCCCATTTCGTAAGAAACTAGTTTACCCAATGGCTCTTTTAATCTTCTTAATTCATCATTAAATTGGCGAACCACTTCTCCTCGTTGTGGAGCTGGTAATTTTCTCCATTCTTTAAAGCCTTCAAAAGCAGTAGCTGCTACTTTTTCATAATCTTCTTTGGTGGTCGCTTTTACGCTACCTATATATGCGCCATCTACTGGCGAGTACGATTTTATTTCTTCACCATTGGCAAAAAAAGCAGTTCCCGTAGAAGAACCAGCATTCATTTCTGAAACTCCTAAATCTGCTAAAGCTTTATCAATTCCGAATTTTTTAGCTATATCACTCATGAAAATTTGTGTTTTTTTAATTAATTCAAATTATTCTTGCGAAAATACTAAATTTTGAGCGAGTTTCCATCTCTTTTATGGCAAATCCTGTTGAGTAGCAACAGGTCGGGCTGTTCGTTTATAGGCTTCACTGCCAAAGCCAACTACTACCCCTTTGCAGGAGCTTCTAAAGTCGCTCTGCAAAGGCAAGTAGTGAATTGGTATATATGGCTTTTGCAGCTCCAGGCTAACCACTGCCATCCCTTTTGCGGGATTGCATACAGATTAATAATCCTCTGACAATTCAATTGAAGATTAAAGCCTTATTTCTAAATTTTAATTTTAAGCCGCTAATTCTTCATTACATTCTAAAAAAATTCTGTTGTTTTGCAAATTAATATATTTGTGCTATGAAGTTTGCAATCAGTCTCTTTCTTGCCATTCTAATATGCTCTTGTTCTACTTCTAAGCAAGAAACAGGTTGGAGACCAATCGATTTGGTGCCGTCTTCTTCTATTCTTATTTTTCAAAGTGAAGATATAGCGCAGACTTCTGCTCTTTTGTCTGAAAATTCGTTTATAAAAAAACATGAAAATTTGCCTTTTATAAAGCAAATCAAAGAAAACATTGCATTTTTTAGTCAGTTTGAAACTTCGGCAAATGCTGTTTTTTGTTTTTCTACCGTTGGCAAAAAGGACATTGCAACTACCTTTATTACTACGTCTACAGATTTGGATTTTAACTTGCTTCAAAATGAAGTTTCCAACAGGAAAACCTTTATGTATGAAGATAAAGAAATCAATGAATTTACCTGGAAAGAGCAATATATTTATGCAGTTTGGTTTGGGGATGCAATTATTATCAGTGATTCAAAATTAATCATTGAAAACAAAATAAGAGATATTGCAAACGATATTCTAGTTGATGAAACTTTTGCTAAGGTTTTAAAAACAGTTAATCAAACCAACCCCAACTTGTTTATTGATTTGAATGAATTCAAAAAAATATACAACAAAGCTTTCGATGCCGACACCTACAGCCTTTTTGCTAACCTTACTGATTGGGTCGCTTTAGACTTGAAAATAGAAGAAGGCAAACTACAATTAAGTGGAGTTGGAATTGGAGAAGAATTGGAGAAAAGAAAATTAAGCTTACTTAAAAATCAAGATCGGATACAGCATGACATTTCCAAATTAGTGCCCTTGAATGCCATTGGTTTTGAAAGTTATTCCATCACTGATTTTGAAGCGTATTTAGTTCAGCGAAAAGCCTATGGTCTAGCTAGTAAAACCGCTTTTCAAAATTTATTTGAAGGAGTAGATGAGGTAAGTAAGATTCACTTTCCTGAACATGATTTAGTAGTATTACGAAGCAATGAAGCCGCTGCAACTTTTGTTGAATTAAGCCCCTGGATGCAATTAGAAAAGAACTTTAGAGACTTTGAAGTATTTCAACTAAAGGAAACAGAATTATTGAAAATTTATGCACCGCTAATTGCGTTAAAGCAAGCCAAATATGTAACACAAATTGAAGATTTCTTTGTTTTTTCTGCTAACATTGAAGCTTTAGAGAATGTAATTATCAATCATGTAAATAGATTAAACCTACAGGGGCAGCCTAGTTACCAAACACAAATAGAAAAATTGAGCAGCAAATCTACTGCCTTGTTTTATGCCATTTCAGAAAATTGGGCAGAGTACATGCAAGCCCAAAGTACATCTGATTTTGCAGCAAATTTTGAAGTGCTTTCTTTTGAAACGTATAAAGGCATAGGACTTCAGATTAATGTAGATGAGGAATATACCTACTTCAATGGAGTATTTCAGGAAGTAAATACAGAAACTAAAACAACGGCTGTAAAGCAAAAAAGTCGTTTTAAGTTAACTGAGCAGAGTCTTACTAAACCACAGCTTTTTACCAATTGGCGAACAAAGCAACGAGATGTGTTTTTTCAAGATCAAAGCTTGAATGCACAGCTTTTGGATGCAGACGGAAAACCCATTTGGAATATAGCCTTAGGCGATCTTATTTTAGGACAAGCAGTTGAATTTGATATCTATAGGAATACACGACTTCAATTGGCTTTTGCTACCCAAAATAAGGTGTTTGTAGTTGATAAAAATGGAGATGAAGTAGACCCATTTCCCATTTCATTTCTAGAAGAAATTACGCAACCACTACAAATTTTCGATTACGATAATAACGGGCAATATCGGTTTATGATTTGCCAAAGCACGACGCTAAAAGCTTACGATAAAGGAGGTAGCGAAGTAAAAGGCTTTGATTTTACTACACAAAATACAGCTATTAGCAGTCCACCTAAGCATTTTAGAATTGGAACTAAAGATTATATTTTAGTACAAGAGGCTTCTGGTAAACTTTATATTTTAGACCGTAGAGGAGATGTTCGAGTAGAGTATAAAACAGATGTTCAATTTTCTGGAAAGCCTTGGTTTGTTTATGATGGTAAATTTACATCAACAACAGCAGATGGAGATTTAGTTCAAATTTCTGAAGAAGGAAAGGTAGAAATCACCAAAAAAGAATTCTTGCCTACGCATTCTATTGTAGCAAATGAGCGATTATTGGTTACGCTTTCTGAAAATATTCTTCAAATTAATGAAGTTGAAATTGAGCTGGATTATGGCTTGTATACTGCACCACAAATTCTGCAAATTCAAGACAAAACTTGGGTAAGTGTTACCGATCAACAAGAAAAGAAATTATATGTATTTGATGAGTTTGGGAATTTGCTGAAAGGCTTTCCTGTGTATGCTAATTCTGCTGTTGAATATTTTAGTACAGATGGAAGTAAATTACAATTGATGCTGAGTGGTGAAGAAAATTCAATTCTATTTTATGAAATCAATTGATTTTTTTTGACAGCTTGTTGGATTTACACTAGAATTTTTATTGAAAATTAGTTTTAAATTGTATCGATAGCTTGTTAACCCTGAAACTTTGTAAAAAAATAATAGTTGAAACGAGTTAAAGGATTTCGACTTAGATTACCCACACAATATTCATCTATAAATGAAAGGTAAATTAGCCTTTTTCCTTTTTCAAAAATAAAAGAGGAATTTCACATTTTATAACTAATTTGGTCTGTAAAATACGCTGAAAGAATTATGTATAAAAAATCACACCTTTTTTTAGGAGTAGTATTGCTTTTAAGTATAGAAACAAGTGCACAACAATTTATAGAAAGTACAGATAATACACCTAACCTAGAACGGCATCAACTCACTCTAAATATTATTAATCCCGGATTTAAATACGAACTGGGTTTATTTAAAAATGTGAGTTTATCTTCTGGAGTTAACACAGCTCTTGCATCTTATTCAGAAGGCTATTCTTTTGGTTTTGCATGGCATACACAGATTCGTTATTATCATAATTTTAAAAGGAGATACGATTTAAAAAAGAATGTAATGGGCAATTCTGCCAATTTTGTTTCGTTTGCGAGAACTGCATTTTTTCAACCCATTCAATTGCTTACAGATTTAGATTTTGATAAAAATTCGTCTATTATATTTTATGGTTTAACGTATGGACTTCAAAGAACAAACATCAATAATTTTAATATTACAGCAGAACTTGGTTATGGCTATTACGACGCTTTTGGTGTATTCCCCAGCCCTTCATCAAATCAATTAGCAAATGGACGCGGTTTTTTACTGAATATTACTTTTGGTTGGGTACCCACCAACAGAAAATCAAGAATGCCACCGATTATTTTGGAATAGTTTTACTCAGAATTGAATAGCTAATTTTTTAGGTTAATGGAGTTTCTTTAAAGAAACTATGGTCTATTAAAATCATGCTAGCTTATGCGTTATCTTAACGACTTTTCAAAATCAAATTGGTATAAGTTTCAGTTGGAGTTCATCGCCATATACTAAAATCTCCAATATCAGATAGGATTATCTGATATTGGAGATTTAATAATAATGAATTAATTTTTGCTATTTCTCTAATCCTAGCCTACTAGATAATAACTATTTTTAACTACAAGCAAAAAGAATTACTCCTTAACAAATTTCATGCTTGATTTTTGATTGTTGTGTAAAACTTCTAAAATATAAACACCTGGAGTCGTTGTACTTATGTCTAAGTTTTCAGTGTAAGGTTCTGATATAACCTGTCTGCCATCCATGCTGTAAACCTTAACTGTAGAGTTTTCCAGTGGTGTATTTGTAGTTAAATAAATAATGTTTTGTGCTGGGTTAGGGTATAATGTAATTTCATTTTTATCAAATGTATCCGTACTCAGCACTTCGTTCAAATCTGCTGACCACATTCCTGTTTCGAAAACCAAGTCAATGAAATCAACTCCCCCAAAAAAGTAAACTGTATCGTCAATAATAAAAGAACCAGGTGCCCAAACACTATTTCCTGGATGTGGATCTAGAACAGTCCATTGGTCATTATCAGGGTCATACATCCAAAAAATAGAAGTCGTTGTAGCTTCGTGATATTCAGCATCTCCACTTAATACAAAGCCTTTTCCACTAAACGCAAATTGAGTTCCAGCAATTCTTGCTCCTGGCGCTGTAGCCATTTGATCCCAAGAATTATCAACAGGATCAAAACGATACCAATCATCTCTTGCCATTTCTGGACTTGAATCGTGTCCCAACCCACTGTAGCTAAAATCGCCAATTGAAAAGTGATAAGGATGGTGTCTGTCAGTTCCAGGGAAGTCAGGCATTTGCGTCCAAGTGTCTGTAGCAATGTCATATTCCCACCAATCACCAAGGTTACCAGAAGCGTTATTTCCCTTTCCCATATAAATCTTTCCGTAATTTTCATTAACAGTAAAACTTGGATGTTGTCTTCCTTCACAAGGGCATGAACTAAGTTCTTCCCAAGTTTCTGAAGTAGGGTCGTACTTCCACAAGTCATTTAAAGGTGCTGTAGAACCTGCTCCAAAGCCTAAATAGGCTTCTCCGTTATAGACTCCACCGATAGAGAAACTACGTGCAGGACCAGGGAAATCAGGTAAAGACACCCAAGAATCAGTTGTAGGGTTATATTGTTCAAAATCTGAGGTTGGATTATTGCTTGGATTTGTACCAGTGGCTGCATAACCAAAGCCATTTAAAGTCCATGTTACAGGATGGTGTCTGGTGTTGTTTCCCATACCCGTTTTACTAACCCATGTTTGCGCATAGGAAAATCCAGTTAAGCTTAAAATCAGTAGTGTAAATAAGTAAGTAAAAGTATTTTGCATGTGTATTAATTTTTTGATTTTCAAACATAAAAAAAACTAGAGTCTAAACCCATCAGAAAATGGATTAAATTTATACAAAGCAGAAAAACATAGATAAATCTTCAAGATATTAACCCTAAACCTATAAATCACCACAAAAATGCTGCAAATGATCAATTAAAAATATTCCAGAAAGAGAACTTGTTCACCCTAAACTAATGAACTTGTTCATTCCAAACGAGTGAACTTGTTCACAAGAAACCAACAAACTTGCTAACTCCAAACCAGTGAACTTGTTCACTCTAAACAGTTCGCCCCTGGCGAACAACTAAACGAACACGTATTAACCTCAACTCTTAGAATCCGAAATAACATTCCCTACCTTTGCAAAAAAACTGCATGCTTTCCAAAAACCAACTCACTTTCCTATCTGTTTTTACCTTATTTGGCTTTAGCGGTATTGGCTATTTTATATTAAGCTTTAGCGATGAGGTTGCATACGCTGAAATGTTTGCTGCTGAAAACCCTTATATAGACATGGTTTATGGGTTAGTTGGTGGAGGTGTTTTAGCTGGTTTAGGATTATTGGTTTTACAAATCCCAGCCATGAAAAAAGTTGGTGAGTTTTATGAACAAATTTTCACTAAAATCAATTTGAATTGGGCTGATATTTTGTTTTATTCCTTTTGTGCTGGGGTTGGTGAAGAAATCTTGTTCCGAGGGGCAATCCAGCCTTTTTTAGGAATTTGGGTTACGGCTATTTTGTTTGTGTTATTGCATGGTTACATCAGCTTCAAGGAAAAATCGAAATCTGCTTATGGATTTTTTTTAATCGTAGTAGCAGCCGCCTTTGGATATGCTTATGAGTATATCAGTATTTACACCGCCATGGCAGCTCATTTTATATACGATGTAATTATGTTTTCCTATTTAATGCGAAATAATAAAGTGCAAAACCATCAAAATTCCGCCGGAGAATAAATCACCACTTCTTCCTTGGTAAAAGGATGTGTAAACTGGATTTCCTCTGCATGCAAATACAGTCTTTCCGCCCGTTCACCGTATAAATCGTCTCCAATAATTGGAAGATTTAATCCCAAATGATGTGCAGCGTGAACTCTCAATTGATGCGTTCTTCCTGAAACTGGAAAAAAATGAACTCGGCTTTTTCGATTTTTTACATCTACTCGCAACCAATGTGTTTCTGATGGTTTTCCATATTCATAACAAACCAATTGATGTGGTCTATTGTCCAAATCTACTCGCAGTGGTAAGTTGATGATTCCTGATTCTTGTTTCAAAACTCCATTTAATATTGCAACGTAGCGTTTTTTTATTTTCCGCTGAATAAACAATGCTTGTAGTTTTTTATGTGCTTTTTCGGTTTTGGCTATTAACAAAATTCCTGATGTACTCATATCTAATCGGTGAACCAACAAGGGTCCAGTGGCATTAGGGAAGAGCTTTTTGGCTCTGGTTAAAACGGAATCGGTTAAAGTTTTCCCTGGTACTGAGAGAAATTCAGCTGGTTTAGAAATCGCTGCATAAAAAGCATCTTCATAAATGATAGAGAGTATTTTTCCTTTTGCAGGATTGGTCAGTAGCGGATTTTTATCCACATCTAAACCAACTAACATGTGTCCTAAAATGGGTTCGCATTTACTACGGCAGGCAGGATAAAACTGTCCGTGTTTCCTAATTTGAGATTGTGGTGTAGCTCCCCACCAAAATTCAGCTAAACAGAGGGGTTCTAAATTTTGCAAATAAGCATATTGTAGTAATTTCGGAGCAGCGCACTCACCTGCACCAGCTGGTGGATTGTCTTCAAAAATAGCGCCTATACTTTTTTCCTTTTTTTCTGCATTTAAAAATGAATAGTGCCTAAAAACCTTTTGTTGCAGCGTTGCTGATTTTTCTCTGCGTACCTTTTTTAAATTTTGTACATCTTGCTTTAGAACTGCTATTTTATCATCTATTTCCTTGATTCTATAGTTCCAGTATTTTCTCATTTTTTTGAGGATGATACTTTCTTTTTTACTGGCTTCGCTTAATGTGAAATTCAATTCTTCTTGTGCTTTTTCATCTAGTTTGCCCAAATTTTGTTCTCTGATGAAGTCGCGTTTTTTTTTTTCTTCTACAATTCTGTTTTTCTGTCGAAGTAAATCTGCTTCTACTTCAACTTCCATTTCTACTTTTTCTTGCTTTAATTGAAGTAACATCGGATTTTGTTCCAGTCCTTCAATCTCAGCATTCATGGCATTAAGTTCAACTTCTTCGGCTTTAAAAAAACTGTTTTCTGCTAGTAAGTCAAAAACAGGTGGGACAAAATAAGCATGGTCGTTTGCATTGGCTAGTTTCCCTGAAAAGGCAGCTAAAAAGCCAATTTTTCCAGCTTGATTTTTAACCACCAAAACACCAAACATTTTCCCGATAGGTGATTTCTCCTCTTTCTTTAGTCCAAATTCATGGTCAAAGTCGGTTTGAGTCGATAAATACTGCTGCACCTCTTTAGCCGCTAATTTTGCCAATGGATGTGCCTGATAATAAAAAGGAAAGGTAAATTTCTTCGGAAGCTCGACCTCTTCAATAGAAGTTGAAAACTGATGAAAACAAGTATGTTGCGTTTTTTTAGTCAAGCTGAAATAATTTCAACAAAAAAACAAAATATAAAGTTGAATTAGAGTGTATGACGGAATTTAATTCTAGCTTATTTTTCTCTATTTTTACTTTCCCGAAAGCTTGAAAACAAGAAAATTAGATGCTATTTGGATTTACTGAAAAGCTAATTTTAAAATTTATAAAATTCAAATTTAAATTTAGAGAAAACTTGACTACTAAACCCTATTGGTTAAGGAACATTTAAATACCAATTACCAAAAGTGAATAAGTCTATATTTGCACGAAAAAACAAATGCGGTGGATTATTCCTGTAGTTATTGTATTATTAATTGAAGTCTATGCTTTTCAGGCATTTAGGACGGTTTTCAACTTCAAATGGAGTTTGTCTATTTACATTTTAGTAAGTGTAGTCTTGGTTGCATTTTTAATCTATAGTTTCAACACACCCAATCCAAATGGTTCATTTACGGGCGTTCGGGCTTATGCTATTGGATTATTTTTAAGTGTTTTGATACTGAAATTGGTGATTATTTGTACTCTTTTTGCTGAAGATATCGTTCGGTCATTTTATGGCGTTTTTCAGAAGCTATTCACGTCTAATTCTTTTGAAATTCCGAGTCGCAGAAGATTTGTAAGTACCCTAGCAATAGGCTTAGGAAGCATTCCTTTTTTGGGCTTGCTCTATGGTATGTACAAAGGGAAATACAACTACAAAGTGCTGACTTACGAATTGGAATTTGATGATTTACCAGCAGCTTTTGATGGGTATCAAATTACACAAATTAGCGATTTACATTGCGGGAGTTTCGATAATAAGGTAAAAGTGAATTATGGCATAGATTTGATTAATGAACAAAACAGCGATGCCATTTTATTTACTGGAGATTTGGTAAATAATAAAGCAGATGAAATGAACCAATGGAAAACAGATTTTGCTAAATTAAAAGCGAAAGATGGAGTATATTCCATTCTAGGAAATCATGATTATGGTGATTACTACAATTGGGAATCCAGCCAAGCTAAAGTGAATAATTTGAATCAGTTGAAAGAAATTCAACAGGAAATGGGATGGAAATTGCTGCTAGATGAACACCATTCCATTGAAAAAGGAGATCAAAAAATTGCGTTTGTAGGAGTAGAAAATTGGGGAAAAGGTGGTTTTAAACAAAAAGGCGATTTAGATAAAGCTACTTCCAAATTATCTGTTTCAGATTTTAAAATATTGATGAGTCATGACCCTTCGCATTGGGATGCGATTGCTAAAAATCATCCTAAAAAAATGCAGTTGACCTTAAGCGGTCACACCCACGGAATGCAATTTGGAATTGAAATTCCGGGTTGGTTCAAGTTCTCCCCAGTACAATTCCGATACCCACATTGGGCTGGAATTTACATAGAAGCAGATAAAGTTTTAAATGTAAATCGCGGATTTGGATATCTTGCTTATCCAGGGAGAATTGGCATTTGGCCAGAAATCACCGTTATTAAGTTGAAAAGGAAAAAAATATCATAACTAAAACTCAGTTAAAGTCATTCGTAATTTGTCTGCTTCATCAGCTACTGTTTTTTTGTTGACTATCTCCAACTGAGGAATTCTTCCTAAATAGATCACATTGGTTTTTTTAATAATAATAGACTCTGTGGTTGGATGTTCATCTCCACTAAATACAATTCCAATCTTGCAAAACCCACGTTGCTGAAGTGCTTCAATAGAAAGTAAAGTGTGGTTGATGCTACCTAAATAATGCCTGGAAACAAGAATGATGTGGTCTTCTGGTTGAATTAAATCGATTACACTATCTTCAGAATTTAACGGAACCAGTAAACCTCCTGCACCTTCAATTACCAAATTATTCTTTGTAATGGGTCTTTTAATTTGACTAAGTTGAATTTCAACCTCATCAATTTCTGCTGCTGCATGCGGACTCATGGGTGTTGCTAAAGCATAGGCATTGTCAAAAAAATGAGTTGTTTTATTGGAGATAAGGCTTTTCACCTTATGGGTATCGCTGTGGTCTAAATCTCCTGCTTGTATGGGC
>Ga0307959_1000462_pt1 | contig 21315 bp, 38 predicted proteins | sample OrgLakmetagen494_FD_201813 | JGI IMG/M metagenome (GOLD analysis project Ga0307959, IMG submission 201813) | Saline water microbial communities from Organic Lake, Antarctica - #494 | ecosystem: Environmental > Aquatic > Non-marine Saline and Alkaline > Saline | place: Antarctica: Organic Lake...
CTTAGGCATTTTCTTTGCCTTGGCGCGAGTCTTGTTATATTTTTCAATTAATTCTATGGTTTCTAAAGATAGGTACTTCATAATTCAATCTCCTGATTTGTTTGTCTTCTCTCTCACTACACAAACAGTATAGAAACAAATGAGGGCGGTTGCAAACGTAAAGCAATAAAAAAGGGCCATAAAAGACCCCTTTTTATTTTTCTACTAATTATCTATAGGGTTTATTCTCTGTCTAATTCTCCAGCTACCCCACCACCAAAGGAACTAAACTGTTTTCCTGTGAAATTTCCTTTTGGGGTTTCGATTTCTTCATTATCGGGAATTTTGAGTCTGTTTTCAAATGCTTTAACGAACCCCTCGCTTTTATCAGATACGTCTTTCAAAAACCAACGAATCGCTTCCTTGGTTTTGTTAGGAGTTCCACCCTTTGCTTCTTCTAAAAATTCTGTGTATGTTTTCATAATTCTTTCCCTTTTCGTTTGGTATGCCAATAGTGTAACACTATTTATAATTTAATAACACCAGCCATTTACACTTTCTGTACTTTCAATTTATCGTTGATTACTGAAAACCAATTTTCACGGCTGTTGTTTTTGCTGTAAGTGCCGTGAATATCATTACCAAGTACATTATTCCACACTTTAACAAATGATTCGACACCGAATGCTTGTGCGAGTGCAACTTGTAGATTGCGTACTTGCTCGTTTTTTATATTGGAAGCCATTTCACTAAAATGTCCCTCTACAACATCTTCCACTTCAACCAATTCAATGTAGTCTGACGCAAAATAAAAAAATGCTTCATCATCGGTGCCGTGTAGTTCTTTTAACATCTGGGTTAATTTGCGACTATTAATATACTTGTGTGTTGGTTCACGAGCATTGACAAATTTACTCATATCAATGTCAAGTGACACAACATCCTTACCATATGCATTTGCTGTTTCAATTTTATCAGAAAAGTAGATACCGATACCTTCCTGATTGTTTCCATTGTTCATTAACTTAGGCGACAGTTTAGTGGTTCCAAAGTTATCGCCATGGTATATCGTAATCTGCTTACCTTCAAGTAAGAATGATTCCTCCAAAAACTCTTTGTAAGTCTTCATAATTCTTTCACTTTTCTTTTGGTATGCCAATAGTATAAAACTATTTATCACACAATAAAACCACCAGAGATTGGGTCTGGAATCTCTGTGTTCGCTCCAAACGTGTCACAAAAAGACGATAGATTCTTTCTAAGGTAAGCCTCTGAAATTTCAAATTGCTTTATAGCCTTCCTATAAGCCTCAAATTCCATGAGTTCGTCTGTGTTGTCAACATCAAACGAAGTCCCCACAAACACGTACCCACATTTTGTGGTGATCAAGCATGAAATGGTATCAACCTCATCATCATAAACGTATTCAATCTTTTCGATCTTTGCTTTTAGTTCAGTTTTCATTTGACTTCCTTAATTAATAAACATTCTCTACAAAGACAACCATCACGAAATTTATCAATTGGTTGATAAGGAACATAAACACACCAACAAGCAGAAAGAGATTTTCCATCTTCCATAGCACAATAAAACTGATTATTACAATCAGAACAATTTATATCACGTTTTATTTTTTTCATAATTAATCATCAGAATCCAATGTCAAAATTTTCGTTTTCATCGTCACGGCGCATAACACCCACTTTATACTGGCCATTATCTTGTTCTTGTGGTGATGCTTGTGTTTTAGAAATGTCAAGCCAATTTTCCATAAACTTCAAAGGATTTGTTTTTGGCATGGTGTGTTCGCTCTTAACTTTCAAGAACCTGTAAACATCTTTAGAACAGAAGAGCGCCCATTGCGACAACACGGATTCATTCAAGCCTACCAGTTCCCGCTCTTCTGAGAATAGATATTTGTTCCATGTCAGTTCACCGTTCACAACCTCATCAACTAAAGCTTTGATCTGATCAGCACATTGCTCCATGGCAATTTGTCCACGCTCGGTTTTTAGTTCTGCTGTAATAACTCTCTTGTCAAATTCAGCATGAACTTCTAACTCATCTTGTGCAATCTTTTGAACGGCTTTTCCAATAGGCCCAAACATACCTGTATCACAAATAGCAAACGTCACGGCAAAGCTGGACATAAACTGGATGCGCTCAAGACATAACAGTGCCACAAACACCATGAAAGCCTTGTTATAGGTATCTTGATTGTTCTCAATCATACCCAGTGCATACATATGTGAGGCTTTGTGAGCTTCGCTAAACACCCTAGACACGCTGACCATACGCGACATAGCTTCTTCAACTTTTAGAACCTCAGAAATGATCACAGATGGATCATCAAAACTACTACGCACAATTTCAGAATACGTTGCAGAGTGTAGCACCTCGTTGTCTGAGATGCGTTGAATTGCAGCCCACAGTTCGGATGATGTAATAAACGGAGCCATCACAGGAGCAATGCTTCGAGAAGCCACACTATCTGCTTCCCATTGCCAAGCCAATGTTTTGATCATTATTTCATAGACGCTTTCGCTACAAGTCTTAAACTCTACGTTGCATGAACTATAATCAAACTCATTTTCATCCCAGTCAAGAGATTTTTGAGTTTTGTACATTTTCCAAATATCAGGGTAGTGTTTGTTGATTGTATCAAACAACCCTGATTCCTGACCCCCAAGCAAAAGCTTGGGTTTTTCGTAATCTGTTTTTTCTGTGTTAAAAACGTTTTTATCAATCGGCATTTATTTCTCTCTTTGTGTAAATTTGTTTATATTGTACAACCACCATCAGGGCCACAAGCTGGTTCGCCTGTGTCTAATTCAACACCGTCACTGGTTTTGCTGTTTACGTAATATCGAGTCTTCATACCCATTTTAGTCATGTAAAAGTAATCAGTCAACATTTCTTTTGAACCAATCACTTCATCACCAATTAGCTTTCTATACAAATCCGCACTAATTCCTTGATCAGTAAATTTTTGTACAATCGCATAACAATCAATCAAATCTTTTGTTGGTATATCCCATACAATTTCATATTTCTTTGCAAGTTTTTCACCGTCTGGCGCACACCAGTTAATAATAATGTTATTATCTGATTTAAGCATAGAAATGTCGCGCACAGGATACAACCCGTTCGTTGTTCCAGAAGCTTTAGAACTGGACTCACTAGGCATATGTGCAACCAACACTGAGTTACGAATACCACCATTGGTAATGACTTCGCGCCTCAATTCTTCCCAGTCATATTTTAATTCAGTCCCTACAATTCCATCAACATTTTTGTTGTATGTGTCGATAGGCAACCAACCTACAGGCCATTTCGTTTTGTGTATCCATGGCGCGTTACCAAGCTCTTTAGCCAATTGCAAACTTGCTTTGATCATGTAGTACATATGCTTTTCTGAGATTTCATGAATCTCTTTCTTGCCCTCAGTCGTGCTATAAAGCAATCCTTTCTTAGCCATGTGATGCGCTAAACCAATAATACCAACCCCAGCATTCAACCTACTCTTAGCGGTTACAGACAAGTGAGGTAGCTCATAATGCGTTCTATGAATGCATTTGTCAATCATAAGCAAAGAATAGTAACAGGCTTTTTCATAGTGTTCGTCATCTTTAATATGACCAACTACAACACCAGCCAAACTACACAGAGCAATTTCCCCTCGGCCATGATCTTCTGTAGAATACAAATCAGCCATGTTTTCATAACCCTGTGTTGGTAAGGATATTTCCGCACACAAGTTTGAACTAAAAATTCTATCATGAAATGGAGTATGTCTGTTCATTTCATCAGGCCAATGCAAATACGATCTACCCGTTTCATAAGCTTCATTTAATGATACTATCAAAGCTTTCCTAGCATTGATATACGTCTTTTTAAAACTATCATCAGCTTCATACTTTGCATATAGGGTAGCAAACAGTTCTTCGTTATCGCTATAAAATGCTTTGTACAAGTCTGGTGCTGTAAAGCTATTGAACAAAAAGACATCTTCTTTCTTAGCTACTTTTCTAGCATAGAATTTGTTTGTTCCTGCATTGTAATCCATACCTCGAATCTTTTTGTCTTCTGTTGACATTGGATTCTTTAGCTGTGAAATAACAGCCACTTCTGGATCAAACATAGAATAGTATGTTGTAGCAGCGCCACCCCTACCATTTTGTAGGTTGGCTTTGATAGCACCAACTAATGAACGATAATACGGGAGCTTTCCTTGATGTTCAATGGCACCGCCTCGAACGGGATCACCGACAGATCGAATTTGGTGGTGTGCGCCAATACCAGCACTCATATACGTCATGGTATATGCGATATGATCACCAACACCAATAGACTTAGCACTATCATTAACAGTATATAAACAACAACTGGCAAAGCCCCTCAGAGGTGTTCCAAGGTTGACATAGTTGGGGGTAGGGGCATTGATCACCTTGTTGGATAAAAGCTCATAAAATGCTTTTACGTCAGTCATACGCCGTTCTTTTGGCTGGTCTTCTGACAGAGCCATAGCCATACGCATATACACAAACTGTTGTGATTCATATTCTTCACCGGTAACTCGGTTCATCAAAGAATACTTTTCACGAATCTGTTTTAGTTCAAAGTGTGTAGCCTTCAAATCTTTGCTGTGATCAATCAACTTTTCGACTTGTGCATATTCTTCATCACTGTAGCCCAAATGTTCCATTATACCAATTTCTTGTAGTTTTCTATGAAGACTTAATACAGATGGAATATTATCATCGAATACGGTTTTATAGATTAACGCACCATACAAACGACCAGCCATACGATTATATGACCAAGAATTATGTTCAAGGCATGTTTTAATAAGTCTTTGTTGTAATGTCTGAGAATTGCATTCTTTTGGTAGAGTATTGACAGTATACAAAACGACACTTGACCAATCGACTCTCGTTCCTAAAGTTCTTGCAGCCCACTCACCCCATTGGTTTACTTTTGTTGGTGAAAATGGTTGTTTGGAACCATCTCGCTTAATAATTGTTTCTATCATTACTTTCCTCTTGATTTTAAATGTTATTGCAGATTAAATAGTCTACAATAGCCGTGGAGTCTATCACGTCACCGATAGGCGACTCAACATTTTTTCGTGTATAATTCATGATGGTTTTTAAGTCTGTGTCAAACCGATCATCAAACGCTTCTAGCATGGCTTCTTTCTTAGAATTGCCTTTACCACAAAAGTGTTTTTTGATGGTGGTTGGTGCAGGTGTGGTGAACTCAATTCCAGCTTGCCATAACTTCTGTTTAAGAATGCCTGTATTTTCAGCTATTTCGAAAATTTTCCCTTTTGAGCCAAGGCTATAACCTTCTAAGGCAACTTGTTTTACGTTGAACTTTTGCAAAATAGCAAGCGCCCATTCACTAATATTGTCAAATCTTTCCATCTCAGATTCATAAGGAATATGTGACATTCCATAGATGTTTTTGTTGAAGACAGACTTATATTTAGTCTCAGAAGTATAGAAAAATACCTTTACATCATTGAAATTAACTATAGGCTTCATAGGATGAATTGCAATTGCTGGTGTAGTATAGCTGTAGTCGATGCCAGCGACCATAGCAACCTTACTCATCGTCAGAACTCATATCAAGTTCGCCGCGCTGATCTTCTCCACCAATGTCATCACCACAGAACGGGCAATAACTAATTTCCGAATTCACACTCACTATAATGTATTGTTGATCACAGTTTAGACAAATAACTTCTTGTTTTAACATAAAAATCCCTTGTAGAAAATTGTTTAGATTGATTTCTACAAGGGATTTATGTTGTATTAAATCAGAGAATTTTTAAAAGACTGGTTGTACAATTACAATGGCTTTTATATCGTAAACCATATATTCCAATGATTCCAAAATAAAAGGTAGGATTTGATCCGTTGTGCAGCTATCAAAAATCATTTTAACTGGTTCTGCATTACACCCTCTAAACTTTTCAAATCTTTTAAAATCACTAATTGAAACCGCTGCATTAAAGCCCAAAATTCTATTAAATTCTGTAGCTGCATATTGATTACGACATACTACCAAAATTTCATCTTCTGATTGACTAACGTATTCTTTGATTGCTTCTGTGTGTCCACACTGGCGACCAAAACTAAAAATAGTTGCTTTCTCAAATGGACTTACATGATCATACTTATTGAAATGATCAGCCGAAATATCAACCATACCTTTCAATAGTTCTAACGTGTTATATGTTGTAACTGTTTCTACTAATTTCATATTAACCTCTATATGTAAAGGAAAAAAGGGGCCGTAGCCCCTCTTGTTAATCGCCGTTTGCTAGTCTTGCAAACTCATCCAACAGATCATCGTCATCGTCGTCAGCATCAGCAACCACTTCTTTCTTAGCTGGTTCTTTTTTCTCTTCTACTGGTTCAGATTTTTCATCATCTTTACCACTTAACTCTTTGTACTGCTCTCGGAAGTCCTCTTCTGCTTCCTTAGCGTGATCCTCAGAGGTTTTATCAAGCTTGTCGTAGTCTTCACCGGTCACTTGCTTAAACCGCGCTGCAAGCTCGTCAAACGGCTTCACAACGGCGAAACTAGAAAGATCATAGGTCTTTTCAAAGACCTCTTTCATCTTATCTTCATCACCATCCATGAATTCGGCAACATTACCAAAGAATGATTCTTCGTAGTTTGGTACAATCACTTTATTACCAGTACGACCATCAGGAATTTCACGTCCCAATGCACGAATTTTCAGTGGTGCGCCACCCCATAGATCAAACGGATCAATTGCTTCGTCGTCTTCGAACTTTGGATTGATAGCCTTTTCGATAATTGCGAAGATTTGTGGCCCGCATTCCATGATCATTACTTGACCTTCGCAATCAGGATTGTTCTTGTCTTTTTCCACATAGACGTTAAAGAAATACTTTGTCTTGCGCTTTCGATTTTTCGCAATGTTCTGGTATTTGGTTTTGTCTTCTGTGCTTTCGGATTCATCACCCAAACGCCAGTACAGGCCGTTCGAGATACCTACAGGGTCTTTTTCGTCAAGAGTTGATCGAGAGTTTTCCCAGTAGAAATTACTACCAACATTGAAAGAATGGCTGAACTGGCGAACAAAGTTATCCCCTTCCTGTGCAGGAAGCAAACGAATAACTGCATTACCAATACCTTCTTTCTTGTCAAATCCCGGCTTATAGATACGTTCATCTTTTTTGCCGCCACTACCTTTGTTCATAGTCTCAAGCTTCTCTGCCATTGCCTTGAGGTTACTGCCTTTCTTTTTCTTTAGTGCATCGAAATTAGTCATTAATTATTCCTAAAAGTGTTTTAATAATTTATTTTGTCCAAATTTTTTCATTTCATCCATGTCATGTAAACGAGAGAAGTAGCAACGGCGATAAAATCCTGTAACTTGCCTATGCTTGTCAACCACTTCTTTCCATAGAAGCGGATCAGAACTGTGTGATTCTTCAAAGATGCTAGATATATATGCATCAATAAACATCACTGTGTTTTTTGAAACCATTCCCTTATCATACCATACGTACAACAAAGGATGCAAGTGAAATTCTCCACCATTGAATAAGTCTTTGTAACCACAACCAGTGGATTCTATCATCTCATTGATGCTGTAGAGATCGTCATCGAATTCTACATCAAACATATTTATTCTGTCAAGACATTTCTTATAATGTTTGTACCACATCTGAGGAATAAATTTCTTATACCCATCTTCCATATTAACAAAAAAGAAAGTTTCAAGCTCATCAAAACCCACACGCTTTTCTATACCTGCGTATTTATACACGTTTGACTTGTTCTTTTTGAAAGTTTCAAGCTTTACACTGGTCTTACCATTGTACTTGAAATAATCATAATTGATCTTATCATTAAAGTGCATCATGATGGCAAGGTATTTTTGATAAGCTGTGAATCCGATCATCTCACTCATCCATACTTATATAATGTTGAAGATTACCAATAGCATCATATAATGCATTGTGTGGAACCTCTGATAACCCGTTAAGCCTGCGATCTATGGTAAACGTCATCACGTTTGGTGTGTTTATCATTGTCCCTGCACCAGTGATCATAAGCTTACATAGATGTTGAATGTCTTCTGGCCAATCTGCAACTATTTCGATATTTGTGTATTGCAAAAGATACCATTGCAATCTACTCTGAATAGTATCGTCGCCTTCCCATAGGATAATGTTATCCAGTGGGTGTTTGTCAAGAAAAGGCATTACATTTTCACTAACCCATGGGTCAATATTCATAGCTTTTGTTTCGTTTCGAACACCATAGAATATACACCCATCTTCTGCGACCATACCGATACTGATCAGATCACCTTTAAATCCGTTAAACTCTGTGTCAAGAAATAATTTCATCAGAATAAGCTCTCCATAGAATGACCCTTTATAACTTTTAAGTCTACACCCTCACGTTCAATAGAGTCAATCAATTTTTTGTTTAAGAGTTTAGCTATGTCTTCTATTTCCTGATCAGTTTCATTTTCATAGAAATGAAGAATGGTTTCAATATAGCTATCAAACTCTAGGTCTTTTTTCATTTGTTCAAGATATAGACAGAAATCGTTTTTTGATCTAAACATCATTTATTTAAAACACCCCTTGAGTTGTTCCACAAGTTTTGCTACTCGCGGATAGTAATTTTTTAGTCCTTTGCTCATGTTGTTTCCTGAGTTATAGGATGCCACAACATGACTCCATTGCCCACCCCTACGGCTGTCCCAGTACAACAGTTCTTTAATAGCAAGGGCAATGGCTAGGTCATCATCAAAAACGATCTTAGACGCTGCTACAGAGCGCATGAAAGGTGTGTCTTTATATCCTAGTCTAGAAATTGCTGTCTTGATGTTAATCTGAGTCAATCCAAAATCTTTTGACTCTGGATTGACTCGATACAACCCACCTTGACTCTCCTTAATAATAATAGCTGCTAACGTGAGTCCATATCCATGATCAAGAGCCGCGTAATAACCTTTTGATACATTGTACCATTGTTGATTGGTCATTTTTTCTTGTGGTTCGCACGTTGATGCATTCGCCGTGTTTGTTAGAAACAAATGCCCCATAAGAACTACAACACTTGCGCCAATTAGAATTTTATCCTTTATTAACATAAGAAAATTCCCCAAATTCTTGCATTCTTAGTTTTAGTTGATCGACTGAATCAGAAGTAGCGTCACTATAACCACGAAGATACGTCCTGTAAAAAGCATTGTATAATTCTGATTCTTTTTCAGCATCAATGCTTTCAAAATTTTCAGACATAAAGTTATCAAAACCTTTCATTAGAATATTCCTATAGTTTGTAGTAGAGAGAATCTTTTTCGTCACGAGTTCCTTTGAAAATCTCAATCAGCTTTTCAAACTCACCCCTGTATTTGTCGATAGAGAATTTGAACATATCTGAATTAGACAGTTCGTGATTGCCTACAATGATACACCCTTTTGTTGCCTTGAGTCCAAACATTTCTTCAACACAAATGGCGTAACCTGTAACCTGCAATACGTAGCAAAAATATTTTCTTCTAGCGTATTGTTTTTTAAAGTTAAATGCTCTACGGCTGTTCTTGTGGTCTATTATGTAGAGAACACCATCAATGTAAGCGATACAGTCAACACGACCAGCAAACCCGTATTTCTTGCTGTACAAGGGAATCTCAGTGGCTAGAACGGGGTTTATGGTGTCTAGTAGTGGCTTAACACGGTTGAACAACACCTTGCCCTTACCGTGTAGCTGAGAGCGTTCTATCTCATTCCGCAAATATCCCTCACTTAGATCATGAAGTGAGTTTCCACGAGCCGATGCTTCGTTCTTGATTTTCTCTGCTTCGTCAACACCAACCCGCTTGATCCATGCATCAATACCACCATCATCCAAAATTCCTAGAATGGTGGTCATGGATGGAAGATTCCCTACAGGCGTCTTGTAGAATCTCTTCCCCGTTTCCTCGTTTGTCACTGACTCCATTTCTTCAAAGTCAAGTGGTTCCCAGTCAAACCTTTTCCATGTGAATGGATCATTCTTCATAGGTACATCAATTCCCTGCTAAAATAAAAAATTGTAAGATATATTAAAAGAGAAAAAAAACCCGTTTTAATTAAGTTTTCATTTATAATTAATTTTAAAGGTTCTTTATTAAATATCTTGTCAATCGCACAGTATACAAAAAGACACAATACCCAATACAAAAGATAATCCAGAAACATAATCATAGTTCAATCTCGTAGTCACATTTTTTGTATTCGTATTTGCCCAGAACAGTCAAAGGCATCATACTGAAAAACCCATCTTTCTCATCATCAAAAACGATGAAGCAGATACTAACATCACTTCTGCGAACAAATATAGCAACGGAATCCTCAGAGTTCATTTTCTCTTTGTCGTTTTCAAAGATGTTCAGAAGATAATCGTAATGACGCTCAAACAGAAGTTCAAAGATTTCTTTGAAAGTTGCCTGATCAATTCCACGTTCCAGAACACGACCAAACAGGTGCGGCTTGTACTTTGTGAAGTATCGGATGTTGCGCTTTCGCGTTGAATCAAAGAACTGTTCATTTGTTGGATAGACGACAGTTCGCATTATGTGTGATTTGTATTCTAGTGGTGTCATTTTTTAAATCTCCGATTTTTACAAGTTTTTTGATTCTGTCTGCATTCTCTTTACGGCTGTGCTTCAATACATGATCTTCTGCCCTAAAGACAATTTCATCATCCCACTTATCCTTAAAAATTTCTACAATTGACCACTTTCCATCAAAGTTAATGTTCACTGGTTCCCAATAGAGTTTGTACCGACCAAATGCAACAGCTTCAACATTCTCAACTTCTGTTACGGTTTCAACGATGATACACATTTTAAATATATCCTTAGTTGGCACATAAAAATGGAGCCACGATGGTGAATCGAACACCTCACTTCCATCCTACTGTTTAAGTACCAGCTTAGAAGGCTGGTGTAGGGAATCGCGGCATTTATATCTTATACTACCACACCACTATACACGATTGCAAATGAAATCATATACAAAATTGGCATAACTACAGCTACAAAAAACGAATTTGGATTGAAATCTAGATCAACACTATCTCGCTTTGCTGCCTTGAATGTTGAAATCGTAGAAATCACACCAACAATAACCATGATACTAGAAAGCAATAAACAAAACAACAAAACAACTTGAAAAAACATATCTACACTATTCATAATTCATTCCTTATCCTATTACAGTTTTTTGCCATTGGTCAAGAGCTTTCACAATTGAATCACTACTTGGTCTTTCAACAACTTCAAATTCAACACCAAGCGCGTCTAGTTCGAATGTTGTTTCTTTTATACACCAACGATCAGCAAATTCTCCCGTTGGTTTAATACTGACTACCTTACTTATACCGTTTTGTGCCAGTACATGTGAGCAGTGTAAACATGGTGGGTGAGAAATATAAGCCGTACCACCACGAACCTCTTTTGTAGCGTTGTAGATAGCGTTTTCTTCGGCGTGAAGAACACGCTTGTACTTCTCCACCCTATCCCCAAAAGTCGCCTCATCATGCTGGTAAGTCCTAGCAAAGCCATTCGTACCAAACCCTATGGGTCTGTTGAGTGAGTCTGTGATAACACAACCAACTTTGGTTGAAGGGTCTTTTGAGAATGTGGCATAGAATAATGCGAAGCACAAAAACCGATCACGCCAAGTATCACTTGATGTTTTTTCACTCATACGTAATTCCATACAATGGTTCAATCACTTTGTTGAGTCGATTAATTTGATCATCCATCAATGCTGATACAATGGTATCAAGTGCGCTTTCTAAATTTATAATTTTATCTCTCAAATTTCTAAGCTCATCTTCTACTTGTTCGACATCTCTTTCAATTCCCATTTTAATATACATCCCGAGTAGTTGCGTATTTGCCTTTCTTCAACACGTAAAAGTCAAAGTAGAATCCTTCAATAGTTTTCATTGCTTTTAAAGCATCAGAACTGATTCGATCTACGCCTTTCACAAATCCGTAGACTTCACTCAGGAACTTTGATTTTGTGGTGATTGCATTGATGTTATCAAATTTATTGGACATCAACCACTTAAAGTATTCGGTTTCAGCCATTGGCTTGAAAACTGCGTTGTTTTTGAAAAATTTGCTTGTGTATTCCATAACTCTTGTATCTCCTAGTTAATTTCTCAGTACAGTGTATTGTATCAGTATTTCTATTGGAGAGTAATCATTTTCTTACTAACAATGTCATGTTCACTAACAGAAAAGACAGACAATCGACCACTAACGTGCCAGATATTAAATTTTTGAGTATATCGAACATTACCCTCTTTCAGATATCGAACTGTTCCCTTTGCATCGAATGAGGTGGTTTCTGGATTGCTGTTCTGTTTTACTTCATGAATCCGAACTGTATCACCCGAGCGAGTGAGGTATGTTCCAGATTCATCAATAATGGTAGGTAGCTCATTCAGTAATGTCATAAAGTGTTCCTCAATTGATTTACCTATATCCTAACATAAAAAAGGGCTTTTGCAAGCCCCCTGTTGAAATTAATCTGATTCGTTGTCAGCTTTCCATTTTTTATCCACTTCATCGTAAAATGATTTTTTATCTTCGTCTGATAGGTCTTCTGGTGATTTTGCGTCATACTTTTTTAGCATCTTATTAAAGAATGCTTGGTATGCTTTATCATCACCTTTGGTGTTTTTGTCTTCTGCTTCACTTAAAAATTGCTTAAACGGTTTCATAGTAGCTTTCCTGTAGTTGATTACTATGTAATCTATTTATGATCCGTTGTACATCAAGTGCAATTCTTGAATTTCTTCTATTTTAGCCCATCTCCACTTGTAATCCCATTCACCAATACCATAATTAGATGGTTTTCTAACCTGAACTTTGAATGTAGCCTTTCCAAGACGATTTGAAATAATCCACTTACCTGTTAAATCCCATTTCATTAGTATAAGTTCTCCGACCAAAGAATGTCATCTACGCTTTCGCTTGATTGATTACCGACGTATCGCATAATCTGATTTTGTCGTTTAGCAATTGCCCAAGCTTCTTTTCTTGTCAAAAAGTTTCCATACTGATCAATGAAACCCTGTTCTTCATTACCGCCTCGAATTCCTTGTAAGTCGGCTTGTTTAACCATCCACGTATCCCAGTGTCTAGCTCCCAAAAGGACTGTGCCGTTTTTTGTTTTATTGGCGGCACAAACTACCCTACGGGTTTCTTTTTGAATCAAAGCTCTTTCTTCATCAGTCATAATTTTTCTCCTAGTCTGTCCATGCACTTGAAATTTCAGGTGCTTCGAATGCTGAAATATTGTGTGCTAGACTCATCGCTGTCAGGTACTCTGTACCGGCGTCTTTATACATCTCGACCAGTCTATCAAGTACAACACGATCACCGCTGTTAAGCACCTCTATGGCGCTTTCACACACAGATTCATCGAACTGGTTCGACACATTCATTTTGATATCACCAGAAACGATCTTTTCAAGATGATCTTCGATCAGAACAAGTGCAACAATTTCAAAGTTTTTCATTTTCAATCTCCTAATTGGTTGTTTTCTCAATTTCTAAAACCAGTATAAACGAAAAAAGGGACTCTTGCAAGCCCCTTTCGTTTTTCTTATTTTGGTAGTTGGAAAGTTAGACCCACACCACCGCTTTCGCCATATGAACCGCTGTCTGCGGCTATTGAGGCGCTAAAGAAAGCACGTTCACCAACTGGCACCCCAACGGCAAATCTTACTACCTTTTCCCCGTTGTAGAAGCCACCAGACAAGCTTACTTAGATTTTATTTTAAACTTGATGGCCCTGTCCATCCTCCGCTGAACACACCGTCAAGAACATTTCCCCTAGCACTGTTTCTAGCAGGAGCAGCCCAACCAGCGGCTTTCAGTATGTCCCCTTTCTTGAACATTTTGTCGTCATCTGAATTCACAACAAACGCTTTAACTGAACTGTAGCTAATGATCTTGATGTACTTCTTACCAACACGAACCGAGAAAGAATTTTTAAACTCTTCAATGCGCTCTTTTGCAAAGTCAGGGCGATCAGCGAGTGAACGGTTTGACCAAGCCGCATAATCAGCAACCATGAAATCAGCAACCATGAAATCAATGTAAGCGGCAATGCCTGAATCAATATCTGTGTAAGTCATAATATAACTCCTAGTTTCAATTTTGGGGAAGTCCCCCCCTTTACTCAACACAAGTATTATTTCATAACTGAGTTAGTGTGTCTAGTAAATTCTGAAATTTTATTCTCCCAATCATCTTTAAACTTTTCAGATGAAACAACATCACTTAGTTCAATAAGGCTACTTTCATCATCTGTCATAAGTAACCTTGCTTTTACTCCGAGATATTTAAGGAATCGTTCGGCTTCTTTTTCATACAAGAAATCGAGGAATGTTACTTTGTTAATAGTTTTAGTTTCGAACTTGAATGATTCGTCATTAATCAGCCTATCAAAATTTTTCATATTACATATCCAGTCATGAAATCGTTAGTAGCAACAGCTTCAATGTGAAGTTCGCCGCTTTCTAATTCAAAAACTCTAATCAACGGACTATCAATTGACTCAATAAAATCACCTATACTCATTAATCCCAAATGTGATTTGTTTGTTGCAGAGTGTGTGTTAATGGTAATGTCATCGGTAAAGAACATAACGGGTTTCATAATTCTTAATCTCCTAGTGTTTTCTAATTTTCTAAAATCAATATTCACCACTTTCTGTTTCAAATATCTTTCCACGCTTCCCTATGTAAAGATTATAAGCTAAAAATTCAGTAGCTACAACATAAACTTTTACTCTACTACTAAACTCGCAATTTTTGACTCTTTTGATGGTAACTTTTTGATATTTTACTAGATCATCAATCGTCTTTTTCTGACTTTTGGTAATGTTCATATTCAATCTCCTAATTGGTTATTCCCTCAGTACAAATGCATTATCTCATAGTGAGGGTTGTGCGTCAAGATTTAATTTTCTAAAATTTTAACAATCCTTTCAGAAAGCTCTTCAAACCATTGTGTATCATGTCCTCGTGTTGTTTCTGCTGCTGTCCCTAACCTGATACCCGATGTTTCGACAAAAGACCTTGAATCATTGGGTATTCCATTTTTATTAACTGTTATTCCATGTTCTTCTAAAAGGTTAGCAGCTTCCTTTCCAGAATATCTGCTATCGCTTAGGTCTAAGAGTATTATGTGCGAATCTGTACCATTCGTCAAGGTTTTTAGACCAAGATTTTCAAAGACCCCACACATCGCTTTTGCGTTATCAACCACTTTACGCGCATACTTTCTAAACGATTCTGTGTCTGCTTCAATAAAACACTGTGCTTTGGCTGATATTGTGTTCATCATTGGCCCGCCTTGTGTCCCCGGAAAAATCGCGCTGTTGATCTTTCGAGTGTATCTTTCATCGTTCCACATAATAATACCACCACGCGGCCCTCTTAGAGTTTTGTGTGTGGTTGATGTAATCACATCAGCAATACCCACCGGACTTCCATAAACACCACCTGCAATTAGTCCAGAGTAGTGAGATATATCAGCTAACAAAAAAGCCCCTACAGAATCCGCTATAGCTCTAAAGCGCATAAAGTCTATTTGTCTTGGGTAGGCACTAGCTCCACATATGATCATTTTTGGAAGATGTTTATTGGCAAGACGTTCAACTTCGCCATAGTCAATCCATCCATTTTTGTCTACTCCATAACTGAATGCATTGTAAATTTTACCAGATATGTTAGGTGGTGATCCATGTGACAGATGACCACCGCTTGCTAAATCCATTCCTAATATGACATCATTGGGTTTTAAAAATGCCTGAAAGACTGCTGTATTTGCGTTGGCTCCACAATGTGGTTGAACATTGGCGTAACTACAACCGAATAGTATTTTTAATTTGTCGATTGCCAAGTCTTCAATTTCATCAACATATTCGCAGCCATTATAGTATCTTTTTCCAGAATATCCCTCCGCATACTTGTTAGTGAATACGCTTCCATTTAGTTGCATTACTGCGTCACTAACAAAGTTTTCGCTTGCTATCAATTCTATAGTGTTTGTTTGTCTGAACTGCTCTTTTGCTAATATCTGTTGTATTGTGTTATTGATCATCTTATCGGAAATCTCTCTGCTTTATAAACAAGAAAAAAAAAGGGACTCTTGCAAGCCCCTTTTTTTGTTTTTAATCGTCAAATGCTGGTGTTTCGTCGTCGCCTGTAGCATTGTTTTTCATGTTAACAATGGTTTCATAGAAGGCTTCGTACTCTTCAAACTCTTTCACAGTCTTATCAAATTTGTCATCATGAAAGTCTTTCAAGGTCTTTGAAATCCACTTCGGGTCAATTTCGTAAGTCTCTTTGATAAACTTCTTCGTTTCTTTAATGTATTCCCCTTCGGCTTTCATTCGAGTCATTGCGTCAGACATTTGTTCGATTGCTTTGAAAATGTCTTTGCGATGCTCTTCTGAGCTAGGGATGTTAATTTCAATTTGATCAGACATTCATATTTCCTTTATAGATTAAAAAGTTGATCTTCAACTTTGTCGGCCAGAATTGACCACCCGCGTTTTCCATTTACAGTAGAAGGAAGCTTTACTTCTTCGGATTCAAAGGCAAATTCACGCCCACCAATTCTTGAAAGAAATTGACCTGCTACCTTACCATATCTAGAATTTCCTACAACCTCACGATTGCCTAGTGCTGGAAAAGAATCATCTCGTTTTGATGTTCCGATCAAGTAAGCGCCTTTACCACCTTGTGGAACAATCAGCACAGAATCTTGATCAAACCGTTTTCCTAGAGCAACCAGATCGCGTTCTAGCTTACCGCTATCATTCATATCAACTACAAAGAAAGATGGTTCACCGACCTCTCTCGCGTTCTTAGAGCCAAAGTTTTCGATGTAGTTACCTTGTACAGATGTTATAGAATATCCCTGTTTTGACAAGTAAGATTTAATCTCACGATTGTTTTGCTTATTCTGTGATTTGTCATTCTCATCACGATACCCAGAAATAGCGCCAGCTTGGTGATCTTCGACATGACGCCAGATACGTGATAATGAACTCTCTTCTAGCTTGTTGTCAACCCATTCTGAAAATTCTTTCATAACTCCCTCGTTTAGTTGTGTCATTTGAGCTAGTGATTCTTTCAGATTGGACATGGTTTCAAAGACCTGTTCAATTCCCTGTGGCAAAATGCTTATGTTGAATAGCTTCTTGCCTGCCATGTACAATACTGCTGTAGTGGTTCCGCCTCCCGGTAAAAGGAACAGGGGTGCTATCAAAGAGAATTTGCCCACATCCCCCAACTGTTTCAGCGCCCGTTTCACGTCTTCGTCAGTAATCGTCTTCTCTGTGCTTAGCATCTCTTTCAATTTCTTGAAAAAAGTCTCTAGCATGAACATAGTCTCTTTGCGTTCAAAGTCAAGGCCAGCAAACAATTTTTTTGCTTTCATCACAATGTTTGCTGACATTGTTTTTGCCTTGTCCATGATAGCGGCTTTGATATCCGCCTCATCTAGAATTTCTTGTTTGTAAAAGTCATCGAAAGACTGCATTATGAATTATATCCTGTGTGTTTGTTTTGTGTCAACACTATTTATTCCATTACCCAGTCTTCTGTTTTTGACTTTTCAAACTTTGCCTTGGTTTTCTTTGCATCTTGCATAGGTTTAGACTCAGCCTCAGAACCCCCCATAGAATTAATATCAGTATACCGCATCTTTGAAAAGTCAATACCAACTAACTGAGATTTTGATTGGCTTGTCTTTGCGCCGTATCGTGTTTTCAATTGGATGATAAGCTGCTGATTCAATTCCATCAAGTTTTCATTGGTTACAATAGCTGCCATAAAATCGCAAGAGGCTGGCAACCCCATTGATTCTGATGTGTTTGTCATGTCTGGTTGTAAACTTGACATTCCATCACGATTTAGCTGCGTTGCTGACACAATAGGAACGCATTCTTCCACTGCCAACCCACGCATTTCTTCTGAAATTGCTTTGATGTAAGAATAAGAATTAACCCCGTTTAATGTCTTGTATCTTGAGCTTGTGAAAATATTGATATAATCCAAAAATATAATATCAGGTTTGAACTTTTTCTTTTGCTTTAACTCTTTTAGTAATTGTTTAATGTGTCCAGAATGAGCGGATGATGTTGGGTATTCTTTTGCAAAGTATCGACCAGCCCCACGCTGCTTTAACTTCTTTAGACTGCCTAAGAACCATTCTTTATCAAGTTCTGGATTCTTTAATTGATCTGTTGTTACGTCTAAAAGGTTTGCATCAATACGTTCATATAGAGCTTCTTCACTCATTTCCGCACTAACATACAAAACATTCTTTCCTTGCTTTACTAATTCCCCTGCAAGAAAACACATAAGTGAACTTTTACCAATGTTAACGCCTGCCAAAAACACATTCAGCGTCTTAGGCGGCAATCCGCCATTCGTCAATATTTGCAATGCCTCTAATGGCAATGCCAACTTAGATTCTGGATTCGTATAATATGCATATCTTGATTCAGCATCCTCAAAGTAATCAGAACCCAATGCCTGATCAAATCCAATTGATATAGCATCGCTTAGAAGCTCTGGAATAAAATGTTTATCTCTCTTCTTATCATTGCCCTCAAGAATCTGAATACTGTCATACACGGCATTGTAGGTAGCCTTATCAGAACAATACTCTTCTGTTTCATCTACCAACCAATCAAAGTCTACAACCTCTTTTCTGTTTTTGTAGATTTCTTCAAGAACACCAACACTGTCTTTGAACACGTCCTCGTTTAAAGGTAGCTTTTGCAAGTATAGTAGCAAGGCTTCCATGGTAGGTTTTTTGTTGTACTTGTCAAAGAGATATGCGTAAGAGTTAAAAAGAGTCTTTATCGTACCATCAAAATATTCATCCTTTAGGTAAGGATAGACTTTTGAAGCGTAGTCATCGTTAAACAGAAGACCACGCATTATTACATTTTCAATTGATTCCATCTAATCCTCTGTGTAGTTAGTTTTGTGTGGCAAGATGATTCCTGCCACACTGATAATAAGAACTATTCTACCAACTCACCTGTGTGTGGGTCAAGCCAATCATCATCTTTCTGTCTGATTGAGCCATACCTATACCTATCGGATATGAAATCTTTAAAATCTTTTTTATTCATGATATCCAACCAAAACGAGTCTTCGTTGGTATCTTTGGCCCTGTGTTTTTCTTCTTCTACAACCATTTCACCAGTAGATTCGTCTAAGAATGCTCGGCTATACCAACCATTGGAAGGCTTTACAACATGACCACTTTCCAAAGCAACTTCCAACAAACCCGAGTATTTTTTAATACCAGTATCCATATCAACAACAAATGGAAATTTACTCTTTTCTTTGACAAATCTCGATTTGTTTATATTAAGCGTAAATTTGTATCCAGTAACATCGGTTCCCGTTTTTTCTTGAGCCTTGCTAATTACAAAAATAGTATTGGCTGAGTATGTTACGGCTGTTCCGCCCGGAATTACATCCTTTGAATACAATTCTTGCGTTTTGTAGACGTGATTGATCATTATAAACGGAATGTCTTTTGCTGTTAAATGTGGTGTAGTGATTCTAAGCAAACTACGAATAGCTTTTGCTCGGCTCATATCAGCAACACTTTTAGCATCCAAAGCATCATCAACTTCCTTTTTAGAAGCAAGGTTTCCCAAAGAATCTAAAAGAACAAATACGCGATCACCTCTCTTTACATCTTCCATTCGTTTAACAATATCAAATTTTAATTGTTCAACATGTTCTACTGGAATATGTAGAATTCTATCCACATCCAAACCAAACGAAGTAAGATATTCTGGAGTTACACCAAATTCACAATCATAAAACAAACAAACTGATTCTGGGTACTTATCTTGATACGCTTTTAGGCAGTAAAGAGAAAGCATAGTCTTAAAAGTTTTACTTTCACCAGAAAATACAGTTAAACCAGTTGATATACCACCATCAAGATAACCACTAAACGCCATATTGATTATGGGTATATCTGTAGGGATGGTATCTCTCATATTAAACAAGCTTGATTCTGCTAGTGTTTGGATGCCAGTAATGGAACCAGCCTTTTTCATTTTTTCTAGTAAATTCATTTTAATTCCTTTTTGGAAAGATTTTCAATTCTTGATTTTCTTTTCTTTTCTGACTCTAAACACCCTCTAACATGATTTGGGCTAGGACATTCAACACTTTTAGTGTTTTTTATTCCATCATTCCACCATAACATAGAACCAACTTTCTTTCCACCAATCTTACCGCCTTTTGAACAATTGATACTTTGTTCATCTTTGTTATCTTGCATCCATTGCTTGGAACAATAACCACCTCTATTAGACTCATTTAATGCCAAGGCACCAATTGTAGCCCATTCGGATCGAAGATGCTGCAAATCTTCTCTAAATATACCAGATTTATTTTTTCTAGTCGAAGCCCCGCCAAGCTTACCCATATTATAAAAATCAAGATGATCCATAATTCCATTAGACCAATTTAACCTAGTTTGTGCGCCTCGGTCATAATTATCACTAAATATTCCTAGATTATTATCTTTAGTTACTCTTCCACCTAGATTTCCCCCCTCTATTTGAATATATTGTTGAACATCTCTACTACCTATCCCTTTCATGATTTTGTAAGCTAATTGGTTTCCTAAAGTGTTTGTCATTTTCCAGCGAAGATGATGAATCACATAATGCTCTTTGAATGTTAAAGGCACTGTTTCTATCGAATTTGAATCTTCGTGAATTGGTATGATATGGTGTTTATGATGAATTAGGTTATTATACGTTCTATCTCTAGCTCTGTCTATAATAACATCGTGCAGAAGTTCGTAGTTCATTGAAAATTCCCTTATATGTGCTGTTTAATTTATAAGTAAGGAGCTACCTCACTAATAATATTTATAAGGGAATTAAATTATATATCACCCGCTAAGAGCAATATTTAGAGAATATACGCTGGTAGGGATACCAATGTCTTCATTAAAAAACCTTGATTTCTTTAACATGCTGGCGCTTTTACCTTTTGCGCCAGCTTTTAATAGTCTATCTGCTAAACTCATTTAGTGAACCTTCCTTTGTAGAATTTGATTAATTTCTTGCTTACAGTTATGCCCTTCTGCTTCCATTGAGTCTATCAATTGTTTCACAATGTCAGGGAACTTGTCAATGCCCATCAACTTAATGAAAGCAGAGGATTGTTCTTGTAGGTGAGAAACCTCGTTACACTTTTTAA
>Ga0307959_1000475_pt1 | contig 21115 bp, 17 predicted proteins | sample OrgLakmetagen494_FD_201813 | JGI IMG/M metagenome (GOLD analysis project Ga0307959, IMG submission 201813) | Saline water microbial communities from Organic Lake, Antarctica - #494 | ecosystem: Environmental > Aquatic > Non-marine Saline and Alkaline > Saline | place: Antarctica: Organic Lake...
AGAACTAAATTTAATGCTATGTCAAAATTTGGAGATTTAATTGATTTAAAAATCCCTGTTCTGTTGAATTTTTATACTGAATGGGATGAAGAAAGCAAGATCATGCATTCTATATTAAAAGATGTTGCAGCTGCAATGGGCGACCATGCAAAAGTAATTAAAATTGATATTGATAAAAATCAGGAACTTGCTGAAGTTTTAAGAATTAAAAGCCTTCCTACTTTTGTTTTGTATAAAGATGGTGAAATGGTTTGGCGAAAATCGGGTGTTTTAGATGCAAATACTTTGGTTGCAAAGCTTCAAACCGTAGCTTAAATCTTTTTGAAAGTGTAACCCAATTCACTAAAGTGCTGAAGGTATTTTGGCAATAGGTAGGTTAAGTTTTTAAATGCTTTTTTGCTGTCGTGAAAAACGATAATGCTTCCGCTTGTAGTAGCTTTAATGCTGTTTTGAAGTAGTTTTTCTGCATTTAGATTGGCGTTGTAATCCTTAGTGAGCACATCCCACATGATGATGTTGTATTCCTTTCCGAAAACAAAATCAGCTTGTTTAGAGGTCATTTTTCCATAAGGAGGTCTGAATAATTTTGTTTCTATATTCAATTTTTCAAATATACTTTCGGTATTAGTTACTTCTTTGCTGTAGTCTTCAAATGAAGTCTTCCAACCATTAACATGATGAAAAGTATGGTTTCCTAAACCATGTTCTTCTGCTAAAACTTGCTTTGCAATTTCAGGATGCTTTTGCAGATTTTCTCCTATGCAAAAAAAACTTGCTTTAGCTTGAAATGCTTTCAAAGTTTGAAGCACCCACGGCGTAACTTCGGGGATAGGTCCATCATCAAAACTAAGGTAAATCACCTTTTCTGAAGCAAGTGTTTCAGCATAATCCCAAGTGCGTTTAGGATGTAACTGTTTCAGCCAAAGCGGAGTTTTATGTGGTACTATTTCCATCTTATGATTTAAGGCTCCATCAATTCCTCTAAATCTACATCTGTTTCAATGGTATCTACTTCTGCTTCATCCAATTCATCTGCTTCAATTTCATTTAACAATTCTTGGTTTAAATCTTCCTCCTCTGCTTCATAAAAATGAGAAAACAACTGAATATATTCATTAAATTCAAGCGCTTTTTCCTCTGACACTTCTTTTTCTTCGTAACGGATAATTATGTCAACAAAGGTTCGGTAGCGTTCAATATCTGTAATGATGTCTTCAATATAATAATATTGTCTCTCCAAATCTAAACTTGAAAAATAGGTGAGTTGTTCTTGGTATTTTTTCACGACTTGATTCCAATAGGTGCGTGCTTTTTCATCTTCATCAATTTCATAATAACCTGAAATAAAGGGTTCAGTTAGTGTGTAGAAACCGAATTTATCTACTGGCATTTTTTCCATGGCCAAATCCATTATGACTTTTGCCCGTTCATGATCTTTTTGCTGTAGTAATTTTTCAACTACTCTTGCCATGTTGCTTCGGTAAGAAATAGAATTTTTACGTGTTTCAGGATCGTGATACATATCATCACTACCGCTATTTCCCCAGTACCAATTGGTCATGATTTCAAAATTCTTGTCTACATCAACTCTGCCCATGTCAAATGGTATTCTTGGGTTGATAGGCGTTTTAATAGGAACCAATTGATAAATTACTCCATCCATTTGCAAGTAGTCCTTTAACCACAAATAATCATCGTCTCCAAAACTACCGCCTGTAAATGCAATAGGGCGTTCCCAATTGTTACTGGCTAACAAATCCAGCATCAACAAACGGTGCTTAGAAATCTGGTTGGTGGTTAATGTTAGGTATAAATTTTCTTCAATTAAATCAGCGTCTTCTGCTTTTACAATTCCATTTTTAAGTACATTCTCTTTGTTTACAGGAATGCGGATGTTTTTGGTAGGGTAAGTGTTGATTACTTCACCGTTCTGCAATTCAGCTCGAGTAGTTTTGTTATCGCTTTTTATATATTTCATAAACTGCATGATATCTAAGGTATCTGGCAGACGTTCATCTTCATTATATAAAATAGCATCGTTGGTCCCGTACAGGTAATCATCATGCTCAAGCACTGTTTTTATGGCTTCGCTTTCATAAGATTTTCTGCGCATCTGATCTATATACCAGTCGGTTGCAAATAAACTGGTGTTAATGGTACGTACATCTGTTCGGTAGCCTTCAATTTCTTGAGCGTACCAGAGTGCGAAGGTGTCATTGTCTCCTATGGTAAATAAAATGCCATTTTCATCTACAGAATCCAGGTACTTTTTAGCCATAGATAGTGCCGTAAATCGGTTGGATCGATCGTGATCATCCCAGTTTTGACTTGCCATTAAAAGCGGTACAACCAAGCATGCCGCAAAAACAAGAGGTGCGGTTACTTTTGGTGAGACATATTTTTTCATAGTTTCGAATAAACTGTAGACTCCTAAACCAATCCACATGGCGAAAACGTAAAATGAACCTACTAATGCATAATCTCGCTCTCGGGGTTCAAAAGGCCTTTCGTTGAGGTATATTTTTAGGGCTATGCTGGTAAATAAGAAAAATACAGTGAGCACCCAAAAGGTTTTTTGGTCTTTAGCCAAATGAAAAAAGATACCGATTAAGCCTAAAATTAGGGGTAGGAAATAATAGGTGTTTCTGCCTGGATTGGTTAAAGCATCGCTTGTAAGTTGACTTTGGTTACCTAAGCGCATTTCATCTACAAACGGAATACCACTTATCCAGTTTCCGTGTAAGTCGTTTTTTCTTCCTTGAACATCATCTTGTTTTCCAACAAAATTCCACATAAAATAACGCCAGTACATATAACCCATCTGAAAATCTAGCATAAAACTAAGGTTGTCTGCATAGTCTGGTTTTTGAACATCAATGTAGCGTTCCAGTTCACTTAAGTACTTAATGTATTCTTCGGTATCAATTTCACTTTGTTCATAGCGAAGTGTCAAATCGTTAATCATGGTGACTAAATCTTGTTCACCACGGTATTCCATTTTCACACTAATGTCTAAAGGTCCGGTATACGTAAGGTAATTTTCTATGTGTTCCCAAGACCACATTCTTGGCAAAATAGTTTTGTGATCTCCGCTTAAATTTTGTTTTACATTTTCAAACTTGTTTACTATGATGTATTCTCCTGCTTCTTCGTCTTTTTCGTATTTGGGTTTATCATCTGTATACGGGTCAGCAGCATCTAAATCTGCAAAACGAGCTGTAAATTGAGGGCCGTAAAACAACTTGGTTTCGGGATATTGTTCTCTGTTATAGTACGCCAATAATTCCCTTGCGTTGTTTGGGTCATTTTCGTTAATGACCGTTCCTGCATTTGCCCGAATAGGAAGCATAATCCAACTGGAAAAACCAATCAATATAAACAAAACACAAAGTACAAGTGTATTGAGTTGAAAGTAATTTTTGGAACGGGTATACTTCAATAAAGCAGCAAAAATGGCAATAACTATAATTCCAGCAAAGATGGTACCTGAGTTAAACGGAAGCCCAAAGCTATTCACAAAAAGCAATTCAGCTTCAGCGAAAAAAGTCATGGTATATGGTAAGAGCAATTTAAAAATAAACATCAATACGCCTACTACTATAAAATTGGCTAAAACAAAGTTTTTTATGGTTATAGTCTTGGTATTTTTGAAGTAATATAAAAATCCAATAGCAGGAATAGTAAGTAACCCCATAAAGTGAACACCAAAAGAAAGACCAACCAGAAAAGCAATTATTATAACCCATCTGTGACCTCGGGGCTTATGCATGTCTCGTTCCCAAAGCAAGCCGAGGTAAAACATAGCTGACATAATGCAAGCTGCCATTGCATACACTTCTGCTTCACCAGCAGAAAACCAGAAACTATCTGAAAATGTAAATATTAATGAACCAATAAAACTACTTGATAAAACTGCTATTTTAGTTGAAAATGGAGTTTCTTTAAAATTGGGAATAACTTTACGCAACAATAAAGTAATAGACCAAAACAAAAATAGAACAGCAAATGCGCTAGAAAAAACCGACATTAAGTTTACCATTAGAGCAATTTGGTCTGCACTTGAAGCAAACAAGGAAAAGAAAGCTCCAAAAATTTGATAAAGCGGTGCTCCAGGTGGGTGCCCTACTTGTAACTTAGATGCAGTAGAGATGTATTCTCCAGCATCCCAGAAACTCGCTGTGGGTTCTACGGTTAGCCAATAGGTAATTAAAGATATGAAGAAAACCACCCAGCCAAGGATAAGGTTGAGTTGCTTGAAATTTAACTTTTGCATCCTTTTTTTATTTAAGAAAGCGAAAATAAGGATTATATTGTAATTGAGTATTGAAAAAATTGCAGTCTTAACAAAAGTAAGAAATTGGAATAAGTCAAATATTTAATATTTCTGAATTTAAAATCTAATGATTTGCTATTTTTTAATTTAAAACACAAAGCAATCTATGCCAAAGCTAGGAATTGAATAAAAAAGTTGAAGAAAATTTAGCGTTTATATTTTGCAGTTAAGAAAGTATGTTTTAAATTTGCACCCGCATTGGTAAATTGGCCTATAGTGTAACTGGCAACACGTCTGTTTTTGGTACAGAAGAGTCTAGGTTCGAGCCCTAGTAGGCCAACGATAATAACCCGAATTTCTAAAAAGAGTTCGGGTTTTTTATTTTAGTCTGAAATATAGTAGGGTGAGAAGTTTATACTGAGCTTGTCGAAGTAAGCCCTAGTAGGCCAACAAGATTTAACCCGAATTCTTAAATGAGTTTGGGTTTCATGTTTTTAGCCTGCAATGTATTGTGGCGAGAAGCCTATCCCGAGCAAAGTCTAAGGGAGATTTTGTAAGCCAACTTAAAAAACCAAAGTTCTTAATTAAATGCCAGATGTTCTAGAATTGTAAAGTTGAAAGGCTTGATCCGAATATTTTCTGTAAGCATAGAGTTTAATAAAATAAGTTATAATTTGTTAACAATCAATTCTGATTTCATCATTAAAAAACCAAATATGTTAACACATTATCAACTAAAACACTATAAAAAAACGAAATTTTTAAAATTTAAATTTTGTTTAACTAAAGTCACATCTTAAATATACAATATTTGCAAAAAAACACGTTAAAAAGTAAAAGATCCTCAAATGATAGTGAATCCATTTAAGCCCTACACAACTTCTTTCATTATAGTAGTTTTAATGCTTTTTGTGATTCACTTGTTGTTACAGTATTCTTCGGAGGTTAATTGGACTTTATTAGATTATGCCGTTGCAGGTGTTTTTTTATTAATCTCATCCTTTGGTATTACGTTTATTCTGCAAAATAAATCCTCTGTGATTTCAAAATCAGTTGTTGTAAGTTCAGTATTGCTTATTCTTATTTTGGTCTGGATAGAATTAGCAGTTGGGATTTTTGGAACTGCTATTGCTGGGCAGTAAGATTATTTTACTTCTTTTCATCTAAATGTTTTAAAACGGCATCAATCATAGGATCGGATTCTGTAAATATTTCATAAGCAGCTTCCTCATTGAAAATTTGTCTTGCTATACTTGCTTTAAGAAAGCGTGTCAATTTGGCTATATGATTTTCAAAATTATAATTGAAATTCATTCCATTTAAATAATCCGTATAATTTTGAAGCATTTCTTCAGGAATAGTAAATGCATCAAAATCTTGTTTACTTAGGCTATTATAGTAAGTTCTATCTTTATCCAATTCATCAAAAACAAACCGATCAATTACTCCACCTTTTAGCATGTATTCTAAATCTTCATTTAGGTTGTCGAGTTCCTTCGGAATAAAAATATCAGGAACAATTCCGCCTCCGCCATATACAATTCTCCCCCCTGGAGTGGTGAACTTTAAGCTGTCATTCACTTGTATGCTGTCGCGTTCAATGAGCTCCCCATTTTCGTATCGTTTATTATAATCGTTATAATACGCGCTGTTCCCATTGGAGTAAGGGCGTTGAATAGACCTGCCTGTGGGTGTGTAGTATCTAGAAACGGTTAACCTTATGGCGCTGCCATCTGCCAATTTCATTTCACGTTGTACCAAACCTTTTCCATAAGAGCGTCTTCCTACAATATAGCCGCGGTCATTGTCTTGTATTGCACCGGCTACAATTTCGCTAGCTGAAGCTGAGTTTTCATTAACAAGTACATATAATTTTCCATCTAAAAAACTTGAGGTACTAGTGGCGAGGTTTTCATCTGTTTTACCTGCTCGGTTTTTGGTAAACAAAATGGGAGTTCCTTCAGAAAGAAACTCGTCTGCAATAGCAATGGCTTCTCTTAAAAATCCACCACCATTGTCGCGCAAGTCTAAGATTAGTCCGTTAACCCCTTGTTTTTTTAAATCGTTTAGCTTTTCTATAAATTCTTGGTAAGTAGTCTCAGCAAAACGATTTATTTTGATGTAACCTAAATTTTCATTTATAGCAATTCCTGCATTTACGCTTTTAATAGGAATTCGGTCTCGAGATAAATTAAAGTCTATCAGATCTTCAATGCCTTTTCGCTTAATTTGCAAGTATACATCACTATACAATTTGCCTTTTAAAATTTTGGTGATGCTATCATTGCTTAAATTTTGATCATGCAATTGTATTCCGTTGGCGGTTAATATTCGGTCTCCTGGTAAAATGCCTACCTTTTTTGAAGGACCTTCTGGCAAACTTTGGATTACTGCAATGCTGTCTTCAATTTTATAATAGCTAATTCCTATACCTACAATTTCACCTTTCATGTTTGCTCTTACATCTTGGTAATCTTCTTTAGAGATGTAAGTAGAATGCGGATCTAAATTTTTCATCATTTGGGTGACCATGCTAGAGACAATACTATCTGTATCAACTTCATCTACGTAATCATTTTCAATATAATTGATAAGTTGATTTATCTTTAATTGGGTGGTATTGTTGGAAGTAAAACGAGAAGGATTTCCATTTAAAAAGGCATTTATAAACAAACCTATGGCAACTGAAGTGCCAATGATTAAGGGTAAATATTTTTTATGATAATGTTTTTTACTCATGTTCAAGGTCTGAAATATGTGCCAATTCTACTCCTGCTTTTTCTAAAAACTGAGGGCCGCTATGATCTTTGTATTGCTTCTGATAAACTACTCGCTGAATCCCTGCCTGATGTATCAATTTGCTGCAATCTTTACAAGGAGAAAGCGTAATGTATAATGTAGCACCTTTACAGGATTGTGTTGAAGCTGCCACCTTTAAAATGGCATTGGCTTCTGCATGCAAAACATACCATTTGGTAATGCCATCTTGGTCTTCGCAATTGTTCTCGAAGCCGCTAGGTGTGCCGTTATACCCATCTGAAATAATCATGCGGTCTTTCACAATAATAGCACCTACTTGTTTGCGATTGCAATGTGAAAGTTTCCCCCACTCGTTAGCCATTCTTAGATAGGCTTTGTCAAATTTAAGTTGTTTATTTTTTGTTTTCATCTGTTTTTTACCAAAACCAATTTTCTCTTAGGATAGGAATGCTTAAGCCAATGATTAAGGCAGAAATAATTAAGATCCAATCTCTTTTGGCTAAATTAAAGATGTTTTGAACGATAAAGGCAAGAATTAACACAACTGAAACAACAAGTAATTGAGCGACTTCAATTCCTAAAGCAAATTCAATAAACATGAAGGTGATATTTTCTGCACTTTCAGAAATCATTATAAAATAAGTAGAAAATCCAAAGCCATGAATAAGCCCAAAAAAGAGCGTGACAAAATATAAGAAATTTACTTTTTGGTTGGATATTTTTTGCTTGGCGGTAATTAAATTATAAGCGGCCGCAACAATAATGGAAACAGGAATTAAAAATTCAATTAAGCCAATGTCTACTCTAACAATATCATAGGCAGCTAAGGCAAGCGAAATCATGTGTCCAAGTGTAAAGATGCTCACAAGCCAAAAGACACGTTTCCAAGATGTAAAGGAATAAGATGCAACTAAGGCCGTGAGGTACAAAATGTGGTCGTACGCATTCCAGTCTAATACATGAGTAAGACCCAATTTAAAGTAAAGCCAAAAATCTGCCATAAGTAGATGTTATAAAAGGTTTCAATGGTTTCAAAGGTGCAAAAAAGATTAGAATAATTTTATTTTCAGTGAAGTAAATTTTCTTATGCAAAAATCTTATCAAAAAACAAGTCTTCAAACAGAATTACAATGCTTATTTTTGCAAAGTTTTAGCTTTAGAAATAAGATAGCTAAACCACTTAAATGTATTGAAATGAAATATTATTATTTAACTGTACTGTTCTTCGCTTTTTTAGTTTCTGGTTTTGCTCAGGCGCCACAAGGATATTACAGTTCTGCTGATGGCTTAACCGGTTTTGAATTGAAAACCGCACTACACTTTATAATCGATGGTATAGATGATCAAGATGGCTTTCCTTTTCACGAAGACCAAGGTTACGATGCGCTTTACAATGCTTATGCTAACCCAAATAGTGGCGATACGGACGATTATTTTGAAGATGATGGAACGGTTTTAGATTTATATTCTGAAAAACCAAATAGTACGGATTCCTATAATTACAATCATTTTTTGAATCAATGTGGGAATTACAATGGGGAAGGAGTATGTTACAACCGGGAACATTTGGTGCCGCAATCTACTTTTAACGAAGCTTTACCTATGAGAACTGATTACTTTCACGTCATACCTACAGATGGTTCTGTAAACGGAGCGCGTGGTAGTTTTCCTTTTGGGGAAGTAGGAAGCAACCCAGATTATACTTCTACAAATGGCTCTAAGCGCGGAAGCAGTATAACTCCTGGATACAGTGGAGTTGTCTTTGAGCCGATAGACGAATTTAAAGGAGATATTGCCCGTTCTGTTCTTTACTTTGCTGTCCGTTACGAAGAAGAATACAGCTCTAGTTGGGATGCAAATGAAGTGCTAACCCCTAACGATAGAAATCAATTTTATGTACAATGGTATATTGATTTGCTGATTAGTTGGCATCTACAAGACCCTGTTTCACAACGAGAAATTGACCGAAATAACAATGGCTACCTATTTCAAGGAAACCGAAATCCACTAATCGATCAGCCAGCTTATGTTCAGCAAATTTGGGATCCACAACCTGATACTGAAGCACCAACCGCTCCTTCTAACCTTAATGCAACTAATATTACTCAAAATAGTTTGTTGCTCTCATGGGAAACATCTACAGATAACGAAAGCTTAGAAAGCTACCAAATTCTACAAGACAACCAAAATATTGCAACAGTTGACGCAAGTAATTTGAGTTTTATTGTTGCTGATTTAACTTCTGAAACAACATACACCTATCAAGTTGTTGCCATAGACGAAACTGGAAATGTATCATCTCCCAGCAATACCATCAACGCAACCACTCTACCAGGTGCTGAAGTCGTGTTTTTTGAAGATTTTGAAGATTGCAGTATCGTTTCAAATTCATTTAGTAGTGTTAGTGAGCTTAGTGATTTAGATTGGAACTGCACCACCAACAATGGACAAGATAATTCTGGAGCATACCAAATGAACAGCTTTAGTGATGGACAAGTCCCAAGTTTAGATTGGTTGATAACAGCCAATCCAATAGATTTTGATGCCTACACCGACCCAACTTTAAGCTTTTACGCAGAAGCTACTTTTGGAAACACTCCTCTGGAGTTGGTATATTCTACAGATTATGATGGGGAAGATAATCCCTCTAATTTTACTTGGACAAGCATTCCTAATTATACAGCCATAACACATCCTGATGGAAGTGGAACTGAAGAAGAGTTTTTCTTTGATGCAATAGACCTTAGCGGAATTTCTGGAACTGCCTACCTTGCTTATAAATACGATACCACTACCGGAGAAGAAGCAACCCGTTGGACAGTTGATAATTTTTTAATTGAAAACAACACGCTCAGCACTTCGGTATTTGAATTAGTAGCACTAAAGATGTACCCTAATCCAGCAGCTGGAGATGAATTCTATTTTGAAAGCGCTATTGAAATAGACCGAATTGTAATTTACAATTTGCTTGGAAAACAAATGCAGCATATTAAACTGAAAACAAAAGGAACAGCAATACACATCGGTGAATTGCAAGAAGGAATTTACTTTGTTAAATTCCATTCAGCTCACCAAGCCAAAACCAAGAAATTGATAGTAAGATAATTTAATTGCGAATTTTAAGTGCTTTAATTTGAGTAGAAATAAGGAATACTTATATATTTGCAACTCCTAATTTGGGGAATTAGCTCAGTTGGCTAGAGCACTACGCTGGCAGCGTAGGGGTCATCGGTTCGAATCCGATATTCTCCACTTTTTTTAACGTAAAAGACTGATAAACAAAGAGGTTTATTTTTTTTTGTTCTATTCCTGTTCTATTTTATAAAATAGCAGTCTTTTTTAGGCAAAATAAAAGAAGTATATTTGTTTTGTATTGGTTGCCTTACTGGTATGTTTTAGACAAAAAGGCAAAGGAGCGGTTTTTTAAGTCGTTCCTTTTTTCTGCTATGGTGTCTGATTTGTCTAATTCCTTTTTTAGTGTCGGAAAGACAATTGACGTAATTTTCTTTTTAAGTGTACGTGTAACAATCTTTCACCATTAATCACAAGCTTTTTCAAGCGCATTAGCATATTGCCTTTCCAGTAATTCTAATTGATTTTCATTACCTTGTTCTGCTGCAATCATCATCCTTTCTTGAAAATCTGTATGTATCCTTGCTTCTTCATCATCACAGTTTTTTTCACAACTAAAAGTAATTAAAAAGAGTAGTAATAAGGATAGTAGTAATATTATTTTTTTCATATTTCAAAGATAACATTTTTTAAATTAAAAAGGTAACTTATTATACCTCGATGGTTTTAATGCGAATAATACAAACCCTTGTGTTAATTTTTAAATATAATATCTGTCGGTAATTGTTTTCACTTTTAATACATTTAAGAATTTATAGATGTTTTATTCTTTGCCTTAACATCGTTGTTTTATTTTTTTTCTTCTGAAAAATCTTTGAATATTACTTCCATTCTTTCTGGTTCAACAATTGTTCGAGTGATTGTTGTTATTTGCCTGTTTTCATCCATTCCTAAATCTTGACTTTTTAAGGTTGGAACTACAAACTTTGCTAAATCTAATAAAACTTTTACTCGGTCTTTTGGGTCGAGTTCTGCAATGTCATTTTTTAGTTGTGGTAGGTTTTCGCATAAAAGTTGGTTAAATGCTTGTCGGACTTGTACAGTCGTTTTATTCTTTGCTCCTTTTGGTCGCCCGCCAGTTCCTTTTGTGAATTGTGCCATTTTATTTATTGTCAAGTGGGTTTGTCGCAAATATTGGACGCTCTCTAAAATCAATTATTACACTCTTTTCGTCGTCTTTTATTTCTGTTCGGTTTAGTTTAGGAACTGAATATTCCATAAGCTTTATAAATATGTCGATACGTTCTTTAGCGGTCAACTCTTTGAAGTCTTCTTTTATTTGTCCCCATTCGTCCGATAAGAATACGTTTAAACGCTCCCTTAGTTCTTTTGAAGTTTTGTTTTTAGCCCCTTTTGGTCGCCCGCCTTGTCCTTTTTTAAACTTTGTCATTAGTTCCCTATTTTTTCCCTATTTAATTGCTTATCAAATATAGTGCTTTAATGATTAAACGTAATATCTGTAATGTACATTACACTTAAAGAAGTTGTCTAATTAATTAAATACTATTTGTCTATGTCAAAACCTTACGGATATTACGGATAAAAGTCATATCTATTGAATACTTTATGTTATTGTGTATTTAGTGTTATTACACACCATTGCATTTTTTTTGTATAATGATTAGTAATTAAGTGTAATATCCGTAATATTAAAGATTAACAAACTGAAAAGCAAACATTTAACAACTGATTTTATCCGTAATGTACATTACGCATATTACGGATAAATCAATCAATCAATAAAATCAATCATTTATAAACCATTTTTTTAAGTCTTCTCTATAAGTAAAGTCAATTTTATGATACTTCAAATAAATATTAATTAAGGATTTTGTATTCCGAGAGTGAAAAAATTTCTCATTTTTTAGTGTATTCCCGTTACTACTATAATTACGCAAAAATTCGTCTACATTAAACCCGTCTATTTTATTTTGTCGGACGATTTCAAAAATCCGTTCAAACTCATTTAATTTTACATCATTATTAAAATTAGCTTTGAAGTTGTCGGCTTTTTTATCGTATCGAGGTGCTTCAAGTCCAAACTCTAAGTAAGAAGCTACACAAACGAAAGCAAAATTATAAAACTCATTCCATTGCTCAGCGTTCCAGTCTTCAAATAAAGTCTGTTTAAATACATCTTTAGGTGTCCTATTCTGATTGAAGTAGTCCGTAAGCTTAAACTCAATAAAACGCCTATTTGTAGAAGCTTGTTTTTCGTCATAGCGAATTGCCCAGTTTGTTGTAATTAAAAATTTAGTGGATTCATTAAATTTGATTTCTCGGCTCGCTTTGCCTTTTGGTTCTACACTTATCCCGCCTACTACATTAGTGTATAAATCGTCATAATTAAAAGAAGCGGGAACGTCGTCAATAACGTATAATTTGTAAGATTCGTCAAGGTCTGCAAACCTATGGCGGTAACTTCCGTCAAACTCATTCCCGCCCTTAATGATTGTTTTTTGAACTTCCGACGTCCCTTTCGCTATTAGAGTTTTACCACGCCCGCCATTCCTACTTAAGTCGTCGGCGTCGTGGTCTGATAAGATTATCGACGGGCTAAACGATTGATTTTTGTAGGTGTGTATCAAATAACCAAACATTCTAAAAAATTGAAATTGTGTTTGTTTTTCTGATTCTGTAAGAACTTCTTTTACTGGGTCTTTGTTTGTCGCTACCATAGTTAAAAACCTCTCAAAATCTGATATTTTAGGGGCTTCTATAAATTTGAAGTTTCTTTTTTGTGTATTGTGTTCGGGAAAAAATCCGTTTACTTCTTTGTATTCTTTAATTTCAATTTTCTCTTTGCCTTGTTTATAGAAAACAAAACCATTTTTAAAAGGAACGCCAAAACTATCAATATCGTCTCGGTAGTAAAGAAGTGGAACGGGGTCAAGTAAACAAAAACTTTCTCGTATGTCTTTGTTATTGTCTTTTGCGATTTTATTTTCAACATCTGAGGAATCGACTTCATTAATTTTACTTTTTAAAAATGATACGGTGTTTGTCCTATAATTAAAAGGTTTTACGACGTTGTTACTATCTTTAAATAGTGTGATATTGTCGTCGTCTTTTATTGAAACTCGTTTAAAATTCTCTTGTTCAAAAAACTCTTTGTATTGTACTGGTGAAGTCAATACTTTGCCGTTCCCGTCAACTGTATAAAACAATTTTTTTGTATTAATAACTTCGGGCGGTGCTAAAACTGATTTTTTGAATTTAACGACGTCAAGTTCTGTAAATTCTATTTTTGTTTTAGCATCTACAAAAACAGCATCGTGAAGACGAACAAACGTTTTTATATTATTAACTTCAATAAATTTTTCAATATATTTCTTTTCGTATTTGCTGAGGTCTTCAAACATTTGCCCCTGGTTGTTAAACCTTTTTTCTGTGACAACTTCATTTACTCGATTCCCATAAACGGGTTTTAATGTTTGCCTTATGTCTTCAATTTTAGGATTGTTTTTAGCGTCCCTATGCAAGTTTAAAGCCGTATTAAATCGTTTCTTATCTATTGAAGTATAAACGTCTTCTTTGCGGTTTATTTTAAGCTCCATATCTATAAAAGTCGGGTAGGCTCTCGATATATCGTATTGAACTAAGTTTAACGACTTTGGTAACATACCACGCAAAGGGCGGGTTAATTTAGTCATAGGATTGTACTCTCGACTATTTACAAGCTTAACTTTGAAAAGGACGTCCATTGCTTTAGGGTCGTAAACATCGTTAAACTTTAGAAGCATAAACAATACATAAGTACGCCATACATCGACCGAAAACGGCGTGTATTTAGGGTCTTTGTCTATCTTTTCGTAAAGTTCGCAAAGTAGGCTTAAATCGTGCTTAAAATACTTATCGTCAAGTCGTCGCCCCTCTTTGTAACTATTCAAATATTTATAATAGTCATTTTCATTAAGTGGGTTTGAATTTACATACTGCAAGAACTCAATCATTACACTATCAAATTTTGAACGTCTGTTTTTTGTAGTGCTTTTATTTATTGCATCTGTTAGCGTAAACACTTCCTTACGGCTTTTTACGGCTTGTTCGATTTTGTCCGTAAATCCCAAAATCCAGTCATTAATAAAATCTTCTAAACTGGGTTGATTTTTATTCTCCATTTTAAAACATTTTAAGTTGATTCGACTTAGGGAACTGGTTCGGGTCGGTGGTCAAAAATCCCGCTCGGTGTTTAGATACTTCACATAAACCTTTTTTAACTTCAGCAATATTGTCGTATTGTCTCATTTTACGAACGTATCTACAAATATTAGCTCTAAGTATGCCAGTCTCATTTGAGACCATTAGCATAGTTTTAGGGGCTTCATAAAACGATTTAAAAACTCGCTTTGTCTGTGTTAAAACCTTATCTTTGCTTTGATTACCAGTCAAAGTATTTTTAAGGCTATTTGTATTTTTTGTACTCATAGCCTTATTTTTTTAATTGTCTAACTTCGGTTAAACTTTCAATCAATTGGCTTCTCTTAAAATAACGGCGTTTACCAATTCCATAAGGTTTAATTTTCCCTTTTTTAGCCCATAAATAAAGTGTAGATACATCGACTTGTAGGAACTCAGCCGTTTGCTCTCTAGTTAGTAGTTCGTCGTCGGCTTCTTTGCTTAGAAACTCTTTTTTGAATTTGTTTAAGTTTTCGCTTATTTGGTCATTAATAAGCTTCGCCAGTTCGTTGGCTGTGATTTGTACAAATTGTACTGGTTGTGCATTACTCATTTTACTATAATTTAAAATTATAGTTCAAAAGTATTAAGTAAATCCACTTAAAAAGTTGTAAATCAATTGATTATAGTTGATAATCAAGCATAATCAATAATCAAACTTGTTTTAAGATTGTATTGAGTTGTCTTTTCATTTGCTTAAATTCAACTTGGTCTCGGTGTTTGTAAACTAGTATTTTACCCTCTGTATTATTTTTTTGTTGAAATTCATTTAAACCTGAGTAAGTCTCAGTATTAAATAGGTTTGAAAAATCTTTCGGGCTTTGTCCTTTTTTGTTTCCTTTGAAAACATTTAAAACTTCAAATTCATTATAAAGTAAATCAATGAATATTGCGGATTTTTTAGAATTAAAACCTTTAGAGAACTCTTTTAATTTTTTGATTTGTAAAGAAGTTGTTTTTTCAATAAAGAAGTCTTTAAATTCCATTTGTTTTTTGTCTTGTTTGTGGTAGTCGGGCTTATAGTTTTCTTTTAAGGATTCTTTTTTGTCGAAGGCTTCAACTTCTTTTTTTAATATGGTCTTATCTTTTATGAAGTCTATAAACGAGTGTAAAATTCCGTTTAGATACCCATCTTTATAAAAATTAACATGATTAAATAAAATAGGCTTATTTCTTTTGTATTGGTCTAAGGTTATTTTTTGAGTTTGAAGTCCATATTCGTTATAAAACAAGTCGTCAATAAATACTTTTTTCAAGTTGTCAGGGTTTAAAATATACATTTGTTTATAAGTTGGCTCTAAATCCTTTTTAAAGTAATTTAAGCCCTCTTTATGTCCTTTTTTGAAGCATTCTAGTAAGTGTCGGGATATTTCTTTTTGGCTTGGTTCGTCTTTTTGTTTTTTGAAATTTTCAATCTCTATTTGACTGAGTGTTGTTTTATCTTTTTTTGAAATTGCTTTTACGTTTTCGACTTTAATTTTTAAAGATTTGTCGGGGTGTGTATTAAAACCAACAATTATAATTTCGTTTATGAACGGGTTTAAAATCTGATATTTTATTGGGTTGCCGTTTTGGTCTTTGTCATTTATAATTGTAGTAAAAGCATAGTTTTTAGTTGTTAATAAAGAAGTATCGTATTTAACATATTTGTAAAAATTAAAGTCTAACCAAAATAAATTATCATTATTTTGGTTGTAGGGCTTTATCCTGAGTGTATTTAGTTTCCTTTTGTCTTTACTGTAATATTTAAATATGTCAATAGCAATTTCGTCGAGGTTTCTAAAATGCATATCTAAGTCAAAAAAATCCCATTTGTTTGTTCCATTTCTAAACTCTAAATATTTACTTTCATATTCAATAATGATATAGAGGTCTTTGGGTTCGGTGTTTTCTTTTAATTGGACTATGTCGTCATCATAGCAATATACTTTTTTTTGTTGGTCATCTATAAAGACTTCATATTCTTTGCCCTTTGCTTTTATTATACTTGTGATTTCGCTTTGATATTCGTCACGTTTATTTTTAATCTCATTGTCTAGTTTTTTGTATTTTACTTGGTCGTAGTAATTGTTTCCTTTGTGTTTATTTCGTAAAGTAACTAATTCAAATATCTGTTTTACTCTTACATTGTATTGTCTGTAATGTTCTATATTCGAGTGTAGAAAATCTATAAAAGAAAATAGATTATTTATTTTAGTTGGTATCATAAAGTTGAGGTTTAAAGGGCGTTAAAATAGTCTGATACTTCAAGGGCTAAATCTTTATTACTCTTACCTATGTAGTTTAAAAACATTGTTTCGGTACTATGTCCAGTAATATAAATTAAATAGGTAGTCGGTATTTTGCCATAAAAGTTGGTAGCAAAAGAACGTCTCCCAACGTGGGAACTTATTAACTCGTGTTTAGGATAAACGTCTGTTTGGTATCTGTAAACGGGTTCTTTTTTTGTTCCTATGTTTATAGACTTTCGTCCTTTGGTTGGTGTGCTAACCTCAGCCAGTTCGCAAACTTCTTTTAAATATTTGTTATAGTGTTGGTCGGCTAGTCTTTTAGGAAACGCCCCGCCGTTGGCTTCAATTATTTCTAGTACTTTTTTGTGTACTGGTATTGTCATTATTTTACCCGTTTTCTTTTGTGTGAACTCGATTAAGTGTTTATCGTTTTCGGTTCTTATCATATCGGTTTTAAATCTCAAAAAATCTGAAACACGTTGTCCAGTATAATAACTAATCAAAAGCCAGTCTTTAGTGGTGTTTAGTTCGTCGCTTTTAAATTCCTTTTTTTCAATTTGTTCAAGTTCAGCGGGTGTTAAATATATCTTTGGGGTTGTTTCGCCTTTTACGTTTAGTTTGTCTAATTGTGGACTAACTTCTAGCCCGTTATATTTTGCGTGGTTGCAAAGTTGTTTTAAAAAACCAAATTGTTTTCTTATGTAGTTTTGTGAGTAGTTGTTTTCTAGTAAAAAAGAAACAAACAGATTTTTGAAGCTTTCGTTTACGTCTTTTATTTTATACTGAGTTTCTTTGTCGTCTTCAAGTGCTTCTAGTTTAAGTTTTAAGGCTTGGAACTTAAATTTCAAATGTTGTTTGATTTCACTTTCTCGGACTTCTAAATAAAAATTTATGTAGTCTATTAATTCGGTCGGGGCTTGGTTATCGGACTTGTAAAAGTCTTTTATGATTGCGGGAAGCCATTCTTTTTGGTTTGGCTTGTCTTTGTTTATTTCAGCATCAAAAGCCTTTAAAATGTACGTTTGTAGTTTTGATAAGTTTGCTTTGAGTTCAAGTACTTCGTCTCTTAGTTCAGCATCGTCAATACGTTTAGCATCAAATTTTTGCCATACTTCTGAGGTGGTTTGTACTGGGGTTTTTGCAGTACTTACAAAGTTTTCTTTGTTTATACTAAATCTAAGCTTTGCAGTTAAATAGGCTTGTTCTTTTTTACTTCTGTAATAAAAATTAATAGTTGCCATTGATATTGGTTTTAATTAGTACGTTTTAGACAATACCAAAGATAATGTTTTTGTTCTATTATTGTTCTATTTTAGTCGTCTTTGTTCGATTTATTTCAACCTAATTCAATGTACTGTTTTATAAAAGCTTATATTTGTTGAGGTTTAGCGTTATTGTTTGTTTTGGTTGTGGTTTGTTCGGGTTCGATATTCTCCACTTTATAAAACCCAACCATAAGATAATCAAAGGTTGGGTTTTCTTATGTTTTAATTTGCAAAAAGTCAATCAAAACATCGTTTTTGATTAAATAGCAGCATTGCTTATAACTTAGTGTTGGCGTGCATTTATAGAAAAATCACAACATTAAACAAAAAATAAGCTGTAATTGATATTTTAGAAATAGATGACCCTATATCATTTCCGCAAAAAAGTGATGACGACCAGTAAGAAAAAAATTAAGTTTGTCAGAAATAATAAAACTCATTTATAGGAAACCTCATGAAAAAAGTATTTCAAAAAATAAAGAAGTTAATTCCGAGAACAACAAAATATTTTTTTGATTTTCTTGTAGTTTTTATTGGAGTTTTTCTCGCATTTTGGTTAAACGCAAGAAAAGAAGAAGAGAACAATAAAGAAGAACAAATTCAGATTTATCGAGCAATTTTTGAAGACTTTAATGCATTTCATCTTTCAGGTCAGAGACAGTTTGACAAAGGTTTTATTAATCTCTTTGAAAATCATAAAAACAAACTTGATAGCCTTGTGGCTATAAAAGAAATACCCGCTAACATTCGGTTTTATGGAGATTACTGGCACTTAGAAATTATTAATTCTCTAGTAGAAAGCGGCCGTTTGTCGAATATGGATCCAAAAGTATTTAAAGGTGTTGCAGGATTTCACTCTTCACACCTGATGTTTTTGGATGAAATTGAAAGTTTCAATGAAAAATACGAGAAATATATAACAGCCAACTATGAAAATGGAATGGACTCTTTTTACAAGCCAAATTCTAAAGAACTGAAAGAGAGATACAAAATACCGTTTAAACACTTAGATCGTATCATAAGTTTGGCTGAAATGCTTGTTGATGGAGCGGAAAATGCTAAAAATCAGCTTGTTGATGAATTTGATTTTCAGTAAAAAACGACACGCTAACTGCGCATGACAAATATGGCGAGATTTGTGATTGAAACCAGAGTTTTGTGTATTTTAGAAACTAAAGGTCTAACCGAAAAACTTTTGTATTTTAAGTCGCCACTTATGTTATGCAATGACTATTAAGCAATCCTGCTTTTTTCTTTTAGTAGATATTGAAATTCAAATTCCTGAGTGTAGACGTTTTTGAATTCATAGTCCGCATAGTAAATCGGCATATGATACCTTTTTAAGACTACGTATTGAAATTTAGATGTAAAGAAAAATGTTTTTCAGTTGCAAATAGATTTTCAAATAAACTTGGTTTAAAATAGGAAATCAACCACATCCTCCATTTTAGCAACCCGAATCAATTGAATGTTGTACCTGCTTTTTGGTAATTTACTTTCCTTAGCAATTAAGATACTTTCAAATCCCAGTTTTTCAGCTTCTAAAATACGTTGTTCAACTCTGCTTACTGGTCTAATTTCTCCTGCTAAACCTATTTCAGCAGCAAAGCAGCAACTTCTAGATATGGCAACATCTTCGTTAGAAGATAAAATGGCTGCCACAACGGCTAAATCCAAAGCAGGATCGTCTATACTAATTCCACCAGTTATATTCAAAAAAACATCTTTTGCACCTAATCGAAATCCAGCTCTTTTTTCTAATACGGCTAAAAGCATGTTTAAACGCTTGGCATTGTATCCAGTTGTAGAGCGTTGTGGTGTCCCATATACAGCAGAGCTTACCAAGGCTTGAATTTCAACCATAAGTGGACGCATTCCTTCTAATGTAGCTGCAATGGCTGTGCCGCTAAGGCTTTCGTTACCTTGAGAAATCAATAATTCAGATGGATTACTTACTTGGCGTAAACCTTGATGATGCATTTCGTATATGCCCAATTCGTGGGTAGAGCCAAATCTATTTTTATGCGCTCTTAGAATTCGATATACGTGGTTTCGGTCTCCTTCAAATTGCAGCACACAATCCACCATGTGTTCTAAGACTTTTGGGCCGGCAATGCTCCCTTCTTTGGTGATATGGCCTATTAATAAAACCGGAGTGTTTGTTTCTTTTGCATATTTAATTAGCTCTGATGTACATTCTCTAATTTGTGAAACGCTACCAGGAGAACTTTCTACATAGTCTGTATGTAAAGTTTGTATGGAATCTATAATTACAATTTCAGGTTGCATACTTTCTGCATGCTTAAAAATATGTTGCGTTTTGGTTTCAGAAAGAATATAACAGTTGTCGCTTTGTGTAGTGATGCGCTCTGCTCTCATTTTAATTTGTTGTAAACTTTCCTCTCCAGAAACATACAAGGTTTTGTAGGGGAGTTGTAAACTTACCTGAAGCAATAAAGTACTTTTACCAATGCCTGGTTCACCACCTAATAAAATTAAAGAACCCGGAACAATACCTCCTCCAAGCACCCGATTCAATTCTTGGTCATGTGTGACTAAGCGCTGTTCTTTCGTTGCTTTTATGTCATTTATTTTCTCAGGTTTGGCAATTCTTTTTGGGACACTCGTTGTATTCCAAGAGGTTTTATCTTCTTTGGTAATTACTTCTTCTACTAGCGTGTTCCACTCTTTGCAAGCATTGCATTGGCCTTGCCATTTGGCATATTGTGCACCACAACTTTGACAAAAATAAGCTACTTTTTTTTTCGGCATAATTTAGTATCCAAACACTTCTTTAATTTCATTTGCTCTCATGAGCATCAATTCTTTAGTTAACTGTCCAACTTCTTCATAATCATATGCATATTGGTAATATTCCATGGCTTTTTTAGGTTTTCCCGTTTCTTGGTAATACCTCGCTAGAAAGTAGGAACTCAAAAGTGTTTCTGGTTGGTGCTCTTTTGCAAGTTTGGATAGTTGCTTGTATTCATCCCAAATCTCTTTTTCTTCAATTGCTCTAGATACAAACATTAAATCATTTATACGCATATCTATTTTGTAGTTATAAAAATTGGCAATATCAAAATACTTATCTTCTAAATATTCCACAGGAGATTCTAGCGAAATTATATTTTGTTGATATTCTGATGGAGTAATAGGCTTAAAAACGGCAAAAATATGTTCTAAGGAATTAGCAACCCCTTGACTTACCGATGTAAAGTGAGTTGCGTCTTTGTGTTTATCTGCCAGAAAAAACAAGCCTGGATTTGCAATGG
>Ga0307959_1000483_pt1 | contig 20935 bp, 29 predicted proteins | sample OrgLakmetagen494_FD_201813 | JGI IMG/M metagenome (GOLD analysis project Ga0307959, IMG submission 201813) | Saline water microbial communities from Organic Lake, Antarctica - #494 | ecosystem: Environmental > Aquatic > Non-marine Saline and Alkaline > Saline | place: Antarctica: Organic Lake...
CCGTATAAACGCAATTTTAATAGTTTGTTATCACTTAAAAGGCTTCTGTATCTTTCTTTACTTATTATCTTAATCATAAATTATTGTTTTTTAATTATTAAAACTAACCATATACAATGCGTTATACTTAAATATAACAAGGTGTATAAGAAAGTTTTATGAAAAATAAAACCGTTTCATATACAAACTGTTAGCAACAAGGCTACTTTCTCATATCTTTAATGGCATTTATCAATTCATCAGGTAAGTTTTCAAACGTAAATACCTCAAATACACCTTCTTCTTCGGTTTCTCTAAACCAATGAGGTAAGTATCTGTAGGTTTTACCACTTGCCGTATTTACTATTGTTCCTATGTTATTAAATAGGTCTATTTGTTCTTTTGGAAATTTTACTTTTATCATATTTCTAGTTTTTAAAACCGCTGTTAGTTAAAGAAAAGTATTGTTTATATAAGTCTTTAAAAACTTGAATTGCTCTAGCTTTCTGTAGTTTTTGTTTTTTTGAGTGTGACATAGCTTTAATTTAAAAAGCCAGACATTTCTATCTGGCTCTTAGTTAATAGTTAAAAAACTCTTCTTTTTTTCTTGGTGGGTAATCATATTGATACCCTTTAACTTTTAATTCTCTTTCTGTAATAGATGTCTCAAAATCTCTTTGAATTGTTTCTATGTGATTTTGAGCAGCTTCTTTAGTTTTTGTTAAAACTCCTAAAGCTTTTCTATGATAAGGGTTAGAGAGACTAAAGAATTTAGTTAATTCTTCTTTAGTGTACATAAAACTATACTTACCTTCTATAAACTTGTCAAAGATTTCTGATAAATTATCAGGAAAATCAATAATAAGAATGTTTAAAGGATTCCCTAAAGATTTATAAGGGACTACATCTACAAAGTACTCTTGATTCTTCATCCAATTAATAGCAGAATTAGTCCTAGATTTTTGAACATCTGTATCAAATAGCACATAAATGCATTTTCTTTTCTCTAAATGAGGTAAGTCTTTCAAATCATTGTCAAAAACTCCAAAAGCTTTAATAGGTAAACAAGAAATTTTTGCTTTAAATATTTCTCCATACTCTTTAAGAGCAGGGACTAAATAGATAAAAGTCCTGTTTTCTACTATACTATTAATTTGAGTTTTCTTCAATAATAACTCCATGTAATCCAATCTTTAAAGGTCCATTTCCTGCTTTAGTAATCTCTAACTCTTGGTGAAACCCACACTTCTTATACTCTTGGTATCTTGACATAAGCTCAGGAATTCCTGGCATATAATCATTACCAGTTAAAGCAAAAGTAAGTATTTCATCTGTAACTTCAAAAACAAGGGGTTTCCCTGGAGCTTTTGTAGATTCCACTACAAATTGAAATGGAAGTATCTCTGCATTAGGAAAATACATTTCACAAGCTTTAGTGTAAAAATAGGCTTGTATATCGTACCTAAATGATTTTACTGCACTAGGAAAGTCAAAAGTAAAACTCCCTGTAGTTTTTAAATCTACAGGTGTCACTGTCTTAGCTTGACCTTGTTCATCTAATTCTACAAAAACCATATCAAGTAAAGCTTTACACTTTACTCCTAAGTACATAAACACAATAGGAAGCTGATAATAGATTTCAAAAGTAGGTAAACTGTCTAAAACTTCTGTATCAAAATACTTTTTAGTTTTTGGACTGTTTTTTAAATTGTAAACCATTTGATGAATTAAAGTATCTTCTTCTGAAGATAAAATAATTTTGTCTTTAGATTCTATTAATGCTTTAAAATAAGAAGAGTGCTCTGTAACTTTCTTAATTTTTGTAGGGTCTTTAAGCCTTGGGTTATAATTCAACTTTTCACAATGTAAAATTATGTAAGCTTCATACTCTTCTAAATTTCCACAGTATTTATAGAAAGTTTCTGGGACATCTTTAGTAGAGTCTTCTAAATAATTGTTGTAATCTTCTAGTATTTCTTCATATACTTTTTTTATTATTTCTGTTAGTGTATCTGAAGGTAATGTAGTTTTCATAACATAAAAATTGTCTTCATAATCCCCTTTAGTACTTGTAAGAAGCATATCTACTGCACTTCCTACTTTAATACTAAAAGAGTTAGGGTCTAACTCTCTGTTTATTTTTTCTATATTACCTTTTAAATTTTTTAATAATGATTGAGATAATGCATCAATCTTTCTATATTCTTGTACATCCTTTGCACTATGTATTTTTAACATATAACGGTTTTAAAATATTAGTAGTAAAATACTTTAATGTCATCCAAACAACGTGTTTAAATTGAGACTGTAACTCAAATTTAAATGATTTTTGTCCTAAGTACTCTAGTTTTTTATTCTTAGTTTGATTATTAAAAACATCAAACTGTTCTAAAGACATATAAACTATTTCATCACTCTGAGTTCTTTTTTTCCCACTTACACCTTGCTTGTAATGAAAAAGTAATCCAGGTTTAGTAAAAACTTCATCCTCTGGGGGGAACATAGCTTTTATACAAGTTTCCATTGCAAAAAGCTCTTTTCCAGGATTCATATTCTTTTGTATTCCTGCTTTTACTTGTACATTAAAGGGAATATACATTAAATCAATTTTAGCATTATCGTGTTTTTTACTCACAAAACGAGAAGTCTCACAGAAATCATAGCCTAATTTTCTAAAAAATTTAGCATAGTGTCTTTCTGCATTTGAGCCTTTTCGTTTATTAGTTGCACCTCTGCCCATCTTCTATAAGTTTTAAATTTAATGTAAAACTAACACTTAATAAGATATTTAGAAAGGAAGTTCCATCCTTTCCTCTATTTCTTCTTTTGCTGATTTGACTAAATCTCTATCAAACTTTTGCTTATCTATGGGGGAACTGAAAGCAAAAGAATGTGGATTATAGACGTTTTTTTGTATGTATTCAGAGCTAGTCTGAAGAATATTTACGTCATTCTTTGTCAAATCTTTAATCAAAGTCTTATTAAGTCTGTTATATAAACTCTTAGAATTAGGATTATTTATGAAATCTGTAGAAATAAGAAGCACTAGTCCTCTAAACTGTGTCTCTAAAGTTAAAAAATTTGTACTTCTTATGTCTTCTACCTTATTATCAACACAAAGCACAAAAGAAGGCTCTATAGTTTTATTTTTTATGTGTACTTTAAAAATAGAAAATCTCCCTATAACATACTGGTAAGAGAGAGCATCGTCTTCTTCATTAAAACCAGTTGGAGTATAAATTTTAAATGTGTAATCGTAACTAAGATGGTCTATAATCTTAGTAATAGAATTAGGAATAGAAGCTGTGTAAAATAAATCAGGCAAAGACCACACTCTACTGTTGAGTTCTTCTGCATAGAGAGGTCTGTAAGAGTTGCTTTGAACACTACAATAAATTTCTGAACAAAAACTGTCTATATTTTGTAATCTTGTAAGACGTGTTTTATAACGGTCTTTACTTAGTGCTGCATTTTCTAATGTGTCTTTCATGTTTATTGTGTTTCAAAGTTCATAAAAGGTACATAGAAATCTGTTCTAAAAGGAACACTTCTAATAGCTTCTCCTTCTTTTACATTTGTTAAATGGTTAGTAAACAATCCTACAATAAGAGAACCAATTAGAGCTGCATTATGACTTGTTTGTTTAAAACTACAAGGAGCATCTGCCACTAAATTATCACTAAATAAAGTTTCTCTATACCTTTGAATATCTTCAGGAGTATTTCTAACACAATAAATCTGAAGTTGTTCTGCTTCTAATCTGCCATCTATAAAAAGAGGTTCATTAGAAAAAGGAAACACAGCTTCATTCATCATTCCATCATTTAAATCAATAGCTTGTTGAACTAAGTAAGGATAGTTATCACAATAAGTGATAAAAGAATTAAATAAATTTGTTCTTGCCACCATATTATCAAAAGCTGATATTGTATAAGGACTTTGAGTAATAAAATGTTCTGTAATAGCTTCTACTATGCTTTCATACCTTACTGAACCATTAAAGTAGTCTAAAGAGTCTTTAAGAGCTGCAACTTTAGGTTTACCTACAGAGTTTTTAGCAAAAATTTGACCTGATAAGTTGTGTGACTCTACACGATCATAATCTATAACTCTAACATTGTAGCCAATCCTAGATAAAAAGAAAGCTGTCCAAGAACCTATTCCTCCTGCTCCTCCTATTTCTATAAGTACCTGCTTGTCTTCACTAGGAAACCAAGGTAATCCACTAAATCTTAGCCTTTCTTCTTCCATATCTTTTTTCTTTATTTAAATTTTTAGATTCAATATTTTTTAATGTTCCATCAATAGTTGCAGAAATTTGTATGGCATACACATTTCCCATTACAATATTCTTTTCAATGAAGTTTACCATTTCTGTAGCAAACGCCACAAAATTTTTATTTTCATTTTTACAGTAAGTAATCATATTAGCTACAAAATCTCTCGCCACTTCAATTGAATCACAATTAAACTCTTCCAAAAGCTCTTCTGTTATTGCAAAACATTCCTCTACAGGTTCATTATCCATTTTTACATAAGCTGAGACATGAGTAAACTCTAAATACTCATTTACTATATCTTCTTTTTTTGGTGAAGTATTTTTTTCAAGGGGAGTTTTAAAAGGTTTTTGAAAAAACTCACCTTTTTCTCTTTTAAAATGTGGCTGTTGCCAAGTATCATTTTCCCAATTTGAAATATTAGAATTTTGATTAGACTTCTGATAAGTAGAATTACTTATGACGTGGCTAGTCATCTTATCGTAATAAGATAAAAATATAGTATCTAGCTTCTCTATCACTTTAGGTTCTTGCACTACACAAGGGTAAACTAGTGCAGATTCTCTCACTACACTGACTCTTTCTCTGTGCAAAACAATAGATTTACCTTTAGAATCTAGTCCCCTATAAGGAGCTTCATTTATTTCTTTATCAAGTTTAACATATTGAGCTACTTTAGCACAAAATTCCATTCTATTGTTGCAAATAATAGAAAAATATTGACTATAATTAGCACAACTTTCTAAAAGTTCTTCTGAATCAGTTCCAGAAAAGAATACTCCCATATTATTATGGCTGTGAATAAGACCTTGTTGCCAATCTAGTACTTTATCTCCAAGCTGATTTTGTTTATCCATTATAAATTCAATGAATCTTTCATCTGCTTTAAACTCTGTATAAACACTCATACCTTTATCTAAAGGAAGGATGTCTTCAAGAGTGATAATTGAAGTTCCTTTATGTAAACTCCCTTTTATAGTATAAAAGATAATACCAGACCACTCATCTTTGTGAATTTGAGAACATAAAAACTTAATTTTATTATAAATGTCTTTAGACATTTTTACTTTTACAGGTTTATTTGCTACTGTAATTTCTTTAGGTAATTTTTTTTTTAACATTTTCATTTAGTTTTTTTTCTATAAGATTAATAATTTCTACTGAAGCTTCTTTTACATAACACTCTTCTACAGCATTAAGGATTCTATTTATTTCTATCTCTGTATTGTCTTCAGATAAAGGAGATAACAAAACAGTTAAAACCCTTTCTTTCTTGTTGACTACAACTGAAAAAGAGTCATACTCCACTTTAATAGGTTTTTTAGGGGTTAAATTGTTTTGTTTTAGTTTAGCTTTAGAAAGAAGTTTTTTGTACTCTTCAACAGAAAAATAAATGTTTCCTGTAGATAAACTAGAAACACAAACTCTTGTAATTTTTTCTAAAAGCCTTTGATCACATACAATAAATTCTGTAATAAGTCTCTCTAAATGGGGTCTATTAGAAATAGAACAAAAAATATTATTGTAATCTATAACTATTTCATTTTCTACTAAATTAAGATAAGGAATAAGGCTTTCTTGATTTAAGATAGAGATAGTTTTAGCAGATGTTGAAATCCATTCAAAACTAAATTCTTGATAAAGACTATGTATACCAGACACAACTCTAGGATCTTTTAACGTGCTAATACTTTTATAAGGAACCCCTTCTTTACTTTCTGTTCTAATGAAATTATTAAAAGTGTAAAAAAAGAACTCTAAATACTCTTTTGTTTGACTTTTAGAAAAACTTTGAGTAAGGATTTCTCCAGAATCTCCATCTCCATAACAAAAAGACTCTTCTTTAAAATAAGGATTTATTCCTCTATGAATTTCATAGCCTAGTTTATGAGGATGAAAAGATAGTTTTCTAATTTTATCTTTCATTCTCGGGGAGTCACTTTTGTAATAAACAATAAAATTTTCATCAAAAGTCATTCTAAAAAAGTTTGCTACGTGTATCTTAATCTCTTTTTTAGAGTCACAAAAATCTTCATCTAATTTTAAAGAGTAAAATATGTAACAGTCTTGAACTTCTCTAGTATACCCACTTTCTGCTATTGTAATATCTATGTCTCCTATTGGAATGCAAATACCCTCTAAAATAATAGATGAATCAAATTCATGTAAATTAAAAGCGAAATCCCAACTCTTTCCATAAGCTTCATCAACAGCTTGTTTAATTTTAGTTATACAAGTTAAAAACTGTTGTTTATCTATTACGTGTAAAGTGTTTGTAGGAGATTTTATATAAACTTTTCCTACTACAAATTTATCCCAAAAAGAAAACTTTTTAGTTCCATTTCTTAGTATATAGTTTTTAAGTTGTATTGGTAAATTTGTGTTTATCATTAGATTAAAATAAAAAAGCCTACAAATTAATGCAGGCTTTTGATTAATAAATTTTACTGAAGATTTATAATAAACCTAAATTTCTAGCTTCTTTATCTAAAGCAGTCTTTTCTTTAATTAAAGCTTTAACCTCAGCAATTAAAACAGTTAAGCTAGCTTTTGTTTCTTCTAAATCCTCCACACTTTCAAGATTGATTTGTACACTAGATGATTCTACAGGAATCCCTTCAAAATCTGTGATTTCACTAAGGGTATTATCCACTGAGAAGTCATCCATAGCACATAAGAATATTTCTGTATTTTCTAAATCATCTTCATTTTCTTCTATATAGGTTTCTAAAGCTATAAAAGCTTCTTCAAAAGATATGTAAAAAGTTTCATTAGCATCTTCAACTGCTTGAACTACAGGAGCATTATCAGCTTCTTGTTTAATCTCTGGATTAGTCCAAATTTCATAAAGGTTTTCTAAATCTGATTTAGATTTATTAGTGTAGTTTCTGTCTTCATTGAAGAAATCTCTAGCTGCATCATCAGAATCTACTAAAGTTTTGATAGCTCTTCTGAGCTCTCTATAAGAAATTTCTGACCCTGCTTTACTATTTATTTTAGTAAAGAAAATTGTAAAAGCTCCTTCAGGTAATTCAGCATCATCATGCTCTAAAGAAGTTTTCTTTACATTCTCTTGAGCTCTCATCTCAGAAGTGTTTATACCTTCTTCATTAATTAAAGGTCTAATATCTCCCCAAGTCTTTGCATCAGACTGTAGTCTGATAATTTTACCTAAAGTTGTGTACAATGTGATTTGTCTACTTTCCATTTTTTAATATTTTTACCAATTTATATAAGTATTTTTAATTTTTTCTAACACTTTATTTGCAAACTTAAAATGATTGCAACCTAAGAATCCTGCATTTTGTCTGTATGCTTCACTAGCAGGATGTGAAGCTAAGAACACATAGTTTTTATCATAGTATTCTGGAATCATATCAATTGTTTCTTCATCATAATTTCTTATTATAAAAGAATTCTGAATACAACCTAGATACTTTTGAGCATGTTTACCCCAAAGTAACCAGATACAAGGATTTTTTAGAGAAAGGCTTTTAATTACATTTGTAGTAAAGCTTTCCCAATATTTAATATGACTTCCTGGCTTTCCTGATTCCACAGTTAAAGTAGTGTTTAGCATAAACACTCCTTGAGTTTCCCAATGGTTAAGAGTTTTCCACTCTTTTTCTTCCATAAATAAAACATTTTCTCCCCACTTTTCATTAATAGAACTATTATCTAATATCTCTTTCTTTATTATCCTTAAAGAAGGTGGTATAGTAGTCTCTTCATTTACTGAGAAACTTAGTCCTGTAGCTTGATTTAAGCCATGATAAGGGTCTTGTCCTAATATCACTACATTTATCTTATTTAAAGGCATACTAAACACTCTGAATATATCTAAAGGTTTAGGGTAGCTTATAATATTAGGTAAGACATTCTGTTTTAAATCTAATACAGATTCAGAATTAGTCAAAGGCTTTATGTGGTTCCATGTTTTATGTATTCTATCTAGAGGTTTCATAAAAAGTTATTTATAAACTTTTTAAAATCTAAAAAATTATGTTTGATGTAATCAGATGGATCCTTAACTTGGTTATTAATAAAAGGAACTCTTATTTCTGAAACATCTGAATAAGTACTGTTAAGCTTTTCTTTCAGCATCTTAGAAGCAAAAATTCCTGCATCATCATTGTCAAAAAATATAACAGTCTTGTCAAATCTTTTCAGGTAAGAGTTAAGTCTTTCAGGATAACAACCTTCATTTTGTAACCATATACAATCATATCCTACATTTTTTAATACTCTCCAATCTTTGTAAGACTTAGTAATAACCAATTTCTCTCCTAAAGGTGGCAAATATGATGTTCCCCCTATGTCATTTTGATCACAATTAGAAATAAATCTTGGATGTCTATCATCTTTTTTTATTGTTGGAAAATATAATTTTTTATGTCCAGAAGAAAAATCAGTATAGCAATAGGCTATTTCTCTTGAGACAAAAGATTTACTAATCTTATTTTTTCTCAAAGTGTAAGCTTTAACTCCCATAACTTTATCTTCCTTTAAGTTCTTACTAGAAATGTAATATTGAGACCAATACTTTTTATCTCTACTATCAAAGAACCTAGAGAAAGGAATTATGATAGTTTCTGGCTTAGGTGTAGATTTTATTTGAATAGAATTGTACTGTACTTTTTTTCCTGTGCATAGATTTGCATGCAATAATTTTAAGACTTTATTGAAATCAAACAATTTAAATCTTAGCATAACAGCATGAAAACAATCTACACTAAAGAGATTAATCCCTTCAATTTTTCTGTTAGCACCATAATCTATAAGATAGAGTTTGCCATTATAAACATCAAAAAAACATCCAGGATTTTTATCTTCTCTAAAAGGAGAATAGTACATTTTATCTAATTCAGGTTTGTAACCTATTGCAAACTGAAATATATCATACTCTGAAACAAATTTTAAAATATCTTTTTTAGTAATAAACCCTCCTCGATTAAGATCATCTGATTCAAATTTATACATACTAAAAAGATTTTTAAATTGATTTTATTGTCCCCAATCTGTTTGTTGAGGAGCTCCTTGTTGAGCCATAGGATTTTGAGCTACTCCTACTTCTGAGCTTGGAGAATTGAGAAATTGTTGAGTTCCCTTGTTACTTTTCATAAATCTACTGCTTCTTTTAAATGGGTGTTCTACCCCATTTGCATTCACATAAGACAATGAACCATCATCACCAACTACTTCTTTCCAACTTCCAGGTTGAGCTGTAACTAAAAAGTAACCACCTTTCATGTTTCTAGGAATTTGTGGATAAGTCTTTTCATTTAACTCTCCACTAGCTTTTTTACCAATATTCCATTGGTATTCTTGAAACAAATCTAAAGGTCTTTTCTCAAATCCAGCAGGAATCAATGCTGTAATAGCATCTGAATAAGCTTTAAAACTTGTAAACCCTTGAGATAGAGCATTTTTAATAGCCTCCTCAGATACACCTAAAGCTTTTAAGTAATGAATAACTACAGCATTTTGTTGTAGTACAGCAGCATTGTAATTATTTGCATAATCTTTATGGTCTGCTTGTAACTCTTCATTCTTATCTCCAAACACTTTATTAATTGGAGAAAACCAAGTTTTACTCTCTCCTTGTTTGATATTAATAACAACTTCAATAGCCTCTCTTTCTGGCTCACCTTCTTTAGCTACATTTTCTTTATACTCAAACTGAGTAATGTAAACACAACCAAAATTACCCCCAAAAGAACCTCTATCTTTAGATTGTAGGCTTTCATCATTATCTGGCACATAGCCATAATTCATTAATTTACTCATACTATATAATTTTTAAAAGTTAATAATTAATTATCCCAAGATTGTGCAACTTCTTCTGCGTTTTCTTCAGTTTCTCTTACTTCAAAATCTTCTTCTTGATTAGTAATTTCTTCTTCTTGATTAGTAATCTCTTCTCCTGTATCATCTATGACCTCTATGTCATAAACTTTTTTAGCTTTCCTTCCTTTTAATTTAGGGTGTTGAAATACTGTTTTTTGTAGTACACTTAAAGGAGTGTCTAATATTTCTGCAATTTCAGGTCTTTGTAGACCTTCATCTAACATTTTTAATACTTCACTAACTTTAACTTTTTGTTTTGTCTCAGACATTTTTTATGTTTTTATATTAAGATAACACTTGTATTACTCTCCGTAATATTCTTTTAATTTGTCAACAACAATACCCAAATCATTAGGTATAAACTCTTTATCAAACATTCCAATAGGAGATTTTGCTGAGCTATAAAACTCATTTTCATTAGTCAAAAAATTCTTACAAACCCTTTTTTCAGAGGAGTTAAAAGAACTTATACCAAGAAGAACTACATCAAATTTACCTTCTGGAGTAACGTAAGAGTCAACCATTTTCCCTGTAGTCTTCATTTTTACATATACTCTTTGGTCTCCTTCTGATTTTTCTTCTTCACCATGAGCAAGTACAAATATATTCTTGCCTGCTACATCTAAGGTTTCAATTGCTTTAAAAATTTGACCAATAAAGTAACCTATCTTTTTGGGACCATCCCAACCTGTTGCTAAAGCATTATCCATGTACCAGTCCTGCATCAAATAATTAAAATCATCTAACACAATATTCTTAAATGGAGAGTTTACTAAAGCTTGTAAAACAGCAGTAACAGTTCCTGGAACATTTGACACTACTCTTTTACCAGAAGACAAAGACTTAACATCTACTGTTCCCCTAGTATCTAAATACTGCAAATTAGTAAGAGGATATAACACTTTACTTTTAGGAAAAGGTAATGGTTTTGAAGTAGAACTTATAAGATATGTATCTTTAGGTTCTAAACCTTTATTTCCAATTGCTTCAACCTTACCAATAGAAGTTGTTTTACCAAACCCACTCTTAGCAAGCACTAAAATTTTAGCCATATTTATTTAATTTTAAATTGTTTAAATGTTTTTAATCCACCTAACATATTAACTCTAAAATGTTGAGGTGCTTCACAATGTCTTGATTCTACTAAATGAACAGTTCTCATATTTGGGTATTTTAAAGAGCCGTTTGTGTTTCTAATAATATCTCCAAAATGTTTGTTTAAATTATATCTATCATCATTAGGATTAAACATTGTAAAAATGTAATTACTATCTTCTGATAGGTTCAGTTTTATTACCATAGTTGTTCTTTTAATCAACTATTTCTGTATATTTCTATACAGCTTAGACTATATCATCATCTTACAAATAAGATGTTGGGTTCTCGTGTCTCTATTATTTTCTGTTTACACAGTTTCAAGAGTTAGTCGTTGCACCTTTTTAGTTCTTTTAAAACTAAACTCGGCTCAAGGTTATCTTCAACACTACTTGTTAAGACTTTCCCTGAATTCTCCCAATTTGCTTTGTAGTATCACTACTACAAGGGGCGTTTTTAATTATTTTTATTTGTTTTTACAAATACACTACATTGGAGGGTATTAAACAAATAAAAACATAATTATGTTTTTCTTCACCCGTTTCTTTAATATCATCTGATGTTGGATAAACTTTATCATCATCTAATTTTCTTCTTTGTACATCACTCATTGCTCTATTTAAGTGAACAATATGCACAAAAGAAAACTTACAGAGATTCCTAAGTTCCACAGTATATTCAGAATACTTGTCTACAGTTTGCTTTAAGTTAAAGGTTCTTTCAGGTATCAATTTACGAATGTGGTCTGTAACAACCAAAGTAAATTGATTAGGATTTGTGTAAGTGTAGCCAATTTTTCTTTTAAAAACTTGACCATGCTTATTCTTAACTTCTGAATAAAGAAACTTACCTTTAGTTTCTGCATAAGCTAATAAATCATTCCTAATTCCTGTAGGATTGTCTTTATTTTCTATGACTTTGATAAGACCTTGAGTAAGCTTTTCTCCTTCAGAATTATACTTACCAAATAAAGGAAGTATTCTGTTTAAATAAACAGCTTTAATTCTATCTTCTACATCTTTAGGTATCTTGATTACTTCTCTCTCATTAATATCTTCTGAATCATAAACCAGTTGACCCATAAGATACTCAGAAGATATAGGAACAAAGTTATTTCCTTTATAGAATTTTCCTGATTCTAAAATAACTTTGTCAAGTCCATAATCTCTGTAGAGAAAATGACAACAAAAATCAAACTCTTTCCCTACTCTATCTATTTCATAAGAAAGATAGATAATATCTAAGTCTATTTTACTAGCTTGTAGACTCACATACTCTGGAGTAGAAGGAGTTAAAGATTCTAGTTGTCTATCTATTAAACCGTTATAGTGTAATACATACAAACAAGGCTCTATAACAAATCCAGAATCTACAAGTGTAGATTTACCTACTTTAGGAGCAGCACCTACAATATAGTTCTTACCTTTCTGTACTCCACCAATAGCTCTAGAAATAGTTTCTAAACCTTTTCCCATTGGTAAACCAATAAGCTTACCTTTTTGACCTTCTTCATAAGTAGCTACAAAATTCATTATTGCATGATATTAGTTACATCATTGTCTTCTACATCTTTATACACTCGTTCTTTGTAATTATCTACCCAATCTTCTAGTCCTGAAACTAAATTAGATCCACTACCTTTAAAAATAAAATAGTGTGCTGAAGTAATGTAGTTACTATCATCTAAATTTCTAATGTACATCTTAGTAGCTGCAATCACATCATCTTTTCTTATATCTGGATTCTCCCTGAAAAATCTTTTCATTCTAGATATAGAAGAAGATTTAGGACCACTCCTTTTTGGGTTTACATTCTTGAATAGTTCTCTGTATTCTGTAGTTACCCACTCCCATTTTTCTTCTATTTCAGATTTTTGGAATAAAGGCACTAACCATACTAACTTTTTGTCATTACTAATTCCTAGAATCTTAGTAAACTGCATGTGTTTAACTAAGACTCTGGAAGTAGTGCTTGGAACACAATCAAAGTATACACTAAGAAGATAAGATAAACCATCGTTAATAGGAATTTCTAATTCTTTTATCCTACTTATAATCTCTTGATTAATTTTCATAAAATTTCATTTTTTTAATGTTATTAAAGTCATAGTAAGTGATAGAACTTTGGTCTAAATTCTCTGTAGCTTTTTGTAGCCACACTTCATCCTGAGTTCCTTCTGAAACTAAGATAAAAGCTTTAGCTCTATGTCCAGCTCTCATTCTAATTATTCTACCCAGTCTTTGTATAATGTCTTTCTCTTTCGAAGTAAGTTGCACTATCAAAGCATAATCCACTTCATCAAAGTTATGTCCTTCATTTAAAGATTTTACACAGGATAACCTGTTTATTTCTTTTTCTTTAAACTTCTGGTAGGATTCTGATGAACTCTTAGAGTGAAAACTGTGTTCAGAAAGTGTATCAGCTTGTTTGATAGAAGAACAGAATATTAATCCTCTTTGATTTTGAGGTATTTTGTTTTCTAATAAATACTTAGCTGCTTCAAATTTAGAAGGGAGATTGTAAATAAATCTCATTCTATTTATGATAGCAAACTTAGCATTTATTTTAGGACTGTATTTAGCTGATTCTACATTCTGAGACTTCCATTCATAACCTTTAACTTCTGTAGTCATAAATGGTTTTTGTTTTGTTCCAGCTTTAATGTTTTTGTCTTTTGAGTTCATAGGAACTTTTAAAACAATTATTTCATAAGGTGCTACAAACCCTAATTTTACTGCTTGATCTAAAGTTAATTCATAAACAACTTTAAAGTCTAAACTCTTTAATAAATTGTACTTTTCAAAGTCTTTGTTATAATCTGGAACAGTGGCTGTTAACAAAACAGATTTTAATACAAGATTATTACTAAAGAATTTAGAGTTATTTTCTGTGATGTTGTGTCCTTCATCTAAAATAGCTACATTGAATTTTTGATGTAAAACTTTATTAGCTGAAGCATAACAGTATTTTTCTGTAATATTACCTAAATCTTCTGCATCCCACTTTTTATACTCTTCTTGCCAATTCTGGTCTCTAAGTTTTTCTGTAGGAACTAAAAGAACCTGATTATGCTGAAAAGTAGTTTTAGCGTAGTCAATAGCCACTTTAGTTTTACCTGCTCCTGTTGCCATTGCTACTATACAATTAGTAGGACCATTCTTTATAGCTTCTACAGCTTCTTTTTGTACAACTTCTCTTACTTTATTGACAAATTGTGTGTGCAATATAGGATTTTCTATGCTTTGTCTAAACTCGTAGATTTCTTCTACTTTATCTAAGACAGAGCCATCAAACTCTAAACTTTCAATGCTAACTCTCATAAGTGTAATTTTTATAGTGAACTAAAAATAGAATGCATTCTACTTCTAATTCTGGGTTAATGTCTTTTAGGATAGATTCTGCTTGTTTTAAATTTTTTGTTTGTCTTGATACAATAAATAAACCTTCTTCTTGAAGTTTAGCTAAAAAGTTTTTTGCGGCTTCTGAAGTATATTTAGGAATAATTATAGTACTTGCAAAATCACACTGAAAAAATCTGTGTTCTTTATTCATAATTTTTAAGTTAATGTGCTTCAGAATAATCACGACTAATATCAATAGAAATGCCTAGTGGAACATTTAATTGTAATTTTTCATTCGCTTTTTGAATAGAAGTTAATAAAATTTGCTTTACTTCGTCTTGTCTTTCTTTGATAAAATCAAAACCTATTTCATCATGGTACTGTAACATAATTTTGATGCCTTGTCTTCTTACTTCCATAATCCAAGTATCAAAACAATATACACCTGTCAATTGTATTCACATAAGCTCGTTATCTCTTATGCAGTTCTTTAATGAACTTCTATATATTACTATATAGTTTGGACTATATCTTCATTCACACTATTAAAATGTGAAGTTTGCTGTTTCCACCCACTTGGGTGTATGCCTCCCTGAGGTCTTACTAGTCTCTGAACCTTACCCATAACATTTTAAGTCTTAGGGTCTTGGCTGCTGATTGTCCTTTCAAAGGATAAATTCTACTTTATGTTTTTTACAAAGTCTATTTTCTTTTATGGCTTTTTTCAAATTTTTTCTATCTGTTTTAAGATAAGTAGCACAATCTTGTATAGAAGAATGTATAATCACTAGACCTTGAAGATCTGTAGTTGATACATTTTTACTTAAAGTAGATTTAAAATCTAAATCATGTACTGTATAAGAAAGATTGTTACCTTTAAACTCTTTAAAAATAAAATAACCATTAGAGTAATTTTTAGTTTTCATGCAAGAATGTATAGCATTATAAGTAACTCCACAATATTGTGCAGCATTACTAATACCTTTTAAAGAAAGAAGAAAAACACCTACTGAATTGTAAATGAATAATTCCATAGATTTTATTTCAGAAAGATTTCTTTTCTGTTCTTCGGACATTTTTAAATGTCTACCTATTGGTCCTATCTCTCCTCCTGAAGATATGTTAACAAGAGTACCTTGATTCATACATCTCCTACCATACTTTAAAACTAGTTCAGCTTCCTTTTTTAAGGATTCTTCTTTAGTTTCAAAAGTCTCTAAAATTATTACTTTCACTCCATGCTTATTTTTAACATTATTCCAAAAAATATTTCTATTTCTAAAATTGTAAGCTCTTGAGTATTTTGTTCTTTGTTTTTCACTTTTAGATAAAACAGTACCTACTCCTATGTAAAATAGTACCCCTGTATCTTGTGTGTAATGTCCATAAATATAATATTTATCCTTAACTATCTGATTATTATTACTTTGCATTTCAATTTTCATTTAATGTTTGTAAATCAAATATAAGGGGTTTCCAGCAATTAAGCAAATTTATTCAGGGCAAGGTTTACCCTGATTTAATGTAGAGAAAATGTCTTTAAGATTTTTAAGGTAATACCACATCTTAGCAACAGGATTCCATAACCAGAGTTGTTTTCTTACAAGTTTGTATTGAGCATCTTTAGAGATTTTCTTTACAGCTTTATTTCTTTCCCAATAAGCTTTATGCAAGTCAGTTGCAAACTCTAAAGTACATTTAAGAACTTTCATAAGCTTAGCTGGTCCTGCTCCATAGATACCACTAAAATTCACTACTTTAGCATTAGATCTGACTCCTGAGAGGTAACTAAGAATTTCTTTTTCATCATTGGATAATATCTCCTTTTTATCTGCTTTATCTTTTAACTGCTTAAAAGTTATTTCTTCTTCTTTAGTCATAAGACTAGCAAATACAGCAATATCTGTATGTGGATCAAACCCTGGTACTCTCATTTCTTCTACATAAGTAGGATCATAAAAATACATATAATGCTGTTTAGTACTGTCTTCTAAGGAAGACATATCAGAACCACAAAATAAATAGTTTTCATTTCTAGCTATCAAAGAACCTCTAATCTGCTTACCATAAGGCTTTTTAACTCCTGGCATATTAGCTATAGGTTTTCTATGCTTAAATCTCATAGTATTAGTAAAACCTGCAACAGAAGCAATAAGAAAGTCATCATCTGTCATCTTATCTAAGAAAGCTTGAAATACTCCTTGTCTATGTTTTACCATAAACATACCTTCTAGATGTTCTAATTCTGGATTATCTGGAATAAGAGTTTGTAAATCAGAGCACAGTTCTTTATCATCATCTTGGATTTGAGGCACTTCTTTTGCTATCCCTGTGATTTTACTAACTCTTGTCTTGTAAATAGTAGGCTCCCATCCCAAGTTAAATAACCAATTTTTTAGTTGTTGAGTGCTGCCTGGATTTGGTTCTTTTATGTTATCTACTATTTCTATAGGTTCTTTATGAGTTTTAGGTAGATTATTTTCTCTAAGAATGTCAAGCCATTTTTCTCCTGCAACTGAAATTTCTCCATCTTTTTTAAGAAACTTATTAGGATATTTTACAGTCTTGTATTTAATATCTTTTGGCATTACTAGTCTAAGCTGTTTATATCTAAGCTCCAAATCTTTTGTAACTTTTGCTAAAGAAACATTGACTAAATTTCTGTCTACTTTTATTGGATTCTCTTCTTGCTCTCTAGCACAATCCATTTTCCAAGTAGCATAATTTATATCTTTATTAGGAGATTGAGGATAGTAAATATCAACAAAATAAGAGTATAAATCTGAAAAGACTAAAGTGTTTATCTCTACATCTACTTCACATCTATGGATATACTTTTCAATTGTATCTAATTTCCAATCTTCTACAACTGGTTTTGGTACTTTATACCTATTTCCATAATATTCTAAGCCGTGTTCAGCTCTGTCTGGAAAGAGTTTATAAGACATAGCTAAAGTGTCCCATTTAGTACCTGTATAATCTAAATTAAAAAGTTTTTTAATGACAGGAAAATCAAACCTAATAATATTATGACCAACAAGTATAGCATCCATAGCTTTTAGTTCTAAAAATAATAAAGAAAGCTCTGAACCAGTTTTAACAGTTCTTTTAAAAAGAAACTTATTTCCATTGTAAACAGAAACACAAAAGCAATGCATTTTAGTGACTTTATCTATGAGACCATTAGTCTCCATATCCATAATTGCTACTACCATAGTTTAATGTTTTAATAGGTTATCGTATTTTACTTTTTTTAGTATTGTATCAATGACTTCTTCGTCTAAAATGACACTATTTAAAATATTTTTTAGTCTTCTTTCTCTTTCAAATTCAGTTATTATATACTGGTTAATCAAAGCTTTCTCTACTCTTTCCTGTATAATGAACACACCTTGAGTAGAATCTACTTGAGTATCTTTATCTACTTCTTTGTAAATATGTTTTATAAAGGTTTCAAAAGTTTTCTTAGCGTTTTTTAAGACATATTTTATTTTTCCAAATAAAGAACCATTTTCTTCTAGTTCTTCTATTTTTTCTATTATAATAGTAAGAAGAACTATAAAATGCAAATGTAAGTCTTCTATTTTTTTCTTGTTAGTAGTCATAACCAATACTTTTTGCGATAATGTTGTTAAAATACCTGTCTCCTTTTTGACTACCTAAAAATTCTATATCTACAAAAACTTCGTCTCCTGCTTGTATTTTCATGGCTCTCACTCTTTTAATAGTGTTTCCTCTTAGTTCTATAAACAGTTTTTGATTATTTATAGCTATTACTGTAATTATTTGTCTTAAATATAGTTTTCCTTTTATAGTAAAAGATGTTTCTTCTTTAAATTCTTCTAGTATTCCTTGTATCTTCATATTATTTTAGGTTAAAAAAAAAATCTAAGTAAGGAAGACCTTACTTAGACTTAATCAAAAATTAATAAACATTTTTAGTTTAAAAAACTTTCTTTTGCTGCATCTGACATATCAGCAGTAACCTCTTCAGTAAGAGATTCTGGTAAGTAAAAATCAGCAGTATCTGAAGTCCTTAAATCAACATCATCTACTTCTCCATTTCTGAAATAGTTTACTCTGTACATAGGTTTTCCTGTTGCAGAATCTAAAATGATCTGACCAGAAACATCCATTCCAGCATTATTTTTAGAGCCTTCTGGGTATCTCAAGATTTGAGATTCTGCAATAGCATCTTTAGTAGTTACACCTCTAGAAATACCATTTTCCTGTGCATCAGAAATAATAGGATGATTAGACATAGTTTGCTGGACAGAAATTTCTTTTCCTGCTAAAACTTGGTTTAACTTCTCTTCTGTATATGCACTAGGCACATCAATCCAAGCAACTCTAGTAGAGCTGTTTGTGTATTTTTCAGAGCCAAAGCCAAATTCTTCCATAGGAATAGGATTGTCTTTCATGTTGTTTGCTACAGACTTTTTAGGGTACTCAGTTACAGTTGTAACAGTCTGTTTAAATTCAGCAGTTTGTGTACCTTCTTTTTGGTACTGTGCTTGATACATTCTTGAAAGAACTGGAGCACTTTTTGAAACGGTTTTTTTGATACCATTGTTTACACTGGTTTCCATACTTTTTAATTTAAATAGTTAATGAATAAATAGCTCTTTGAGTCTTTCTCAAAAAGTTTTTTGTTAGTACAAATAAAAACCCAGATAATTTCTTATCTGGGTATCTAACCTAAAAACACTTGTACTTCGTGGAACTGAGGGGATTCAAACCCCTGTCCCTTTTTATTAGTCTGCAAATGCAAATCTATTACTTTCAACTTTCTTATACAAAAAGTTACCTTTACCTTTTAAAAATTCTTTATGTTTTTCTTTAGTACTTGCTACAAGCTTTAAAACTTGGATTCTAGTTCTTTTTGGCATGTTAAATGGTTTTAGATTAATATAATGCTAAAAATTAGTGCGGGATTTGAAATAGGAGTTAAACAAAAGAAGAAACTAATCTTCTTTTTTAAGCTGTTCTAATATTCATAGTGTTAAATGTTAGATTAAAGTTGTGTATGTAAAAAATTAACTATACCTTCGCAAACGTAGTTTTCTACTACGATGTCTGGGACATCTGGAGAAAAGTCTACGAAGCTATAGCTTGATAAACTATTGTTATTTAGTTTTCTTTTTTTGGTTCTTTTTTTCTTTAGACCATTTTTGTTTTAAAAATGCTGACGTTTTTTCCCCTTCTTTAGATAAAATATTCCCTGTAGAAGATTTTTCCCAATTAATTTTTCTGTCGTGAAAGTTTTGAAGTTCAATCCAAAAATAATAAGAGTGCCCTCTGTACTCTTCTTTTAAAATCTCATCATGAGTATCAATATTTATTTTATTTAATAAGGTTTGAATAGAAACGCTATTTAAAGCTGTCAGATTTTTCTCAACTTTTTTAAGAGTATCTTTTGTAAGACATCTTCCAACTGCACATTTAGTTCCTTCAGATATGTACATACAAGCATCATAGTTTGCCTGTTTTCCTATGATTGATCTAGGATTGTTTTTATAAAACTCTATTGTTTCATCTATTATTTCTTCTGTTGTCATAACTAAATTTTAAATACGATTTTTAAAAGCTTTTTTCCAATATTCTTCAGAAACTTCTTGTTTTTCTTTATTTTTTTCAAGAAGCCAATATTTAAAACCATTATGAGTTTTAAATATTGTTCTCCCATCTTTAAGAGGAAATTCTTGTTCTATTTGATCTGTCATTCTATTTTGATATTGTAACATTTCTGTTAAGTTTGATAAGCCAACCTTTAGATTGAAGTCTTTTAATTTTCTCCTGGCTACAAAGTAAGTCTTCTTCTAAGTAATCTAAAGTTGTAGTTCTGATTTCTAATTCTGATAAATCCTCTTTTAGATAGTCATAAAAAGATTGATTTTTTAGTTTTGCTAGTAACCTAGAGTCTGAAGAGTGAAATGTGTATATCTCATCTTCCCAGACAATAGTCATTATTGAGAATGCTATTACAATTGCCATTTTTAAATCTTTTCTACTTTAAGTTCTTGCTCTTTCTTTACCATCTTAAATTCTACTTCAAGATTATTGTTTTGAGCTATTGCTATAACTTCAGTAATGATTTTACCTTTCATAATTGCTGATGAATGTATTTTAACAACTTCAGCAGTAATATCTCCTGTGTGTGTTCCTTCTACAACAACTGTTTTAGCTACAATATTTCCTACAAATCTAGAGTTTTTACCTAAAATTATTGCAGAGTCTTTGTTTTCAAATGTACCAGTAACTGAGCCATGTATTTCAATGTTTTCAGAGATGATACTTCCTTCTACTTCTGCTTGTGCAGTTATAACAACTTTATTTTCACATTTAATATTTCCTTGAAGAATACAAGCAACTCTAAGATTAGATTTACTTTTAATA
>Ga0307959_1000487_pt1 | contig 20808 bp, 9 predicted proteins | sample OrgLakmetagen494_FD_201813 | JGI IMG/M metagenome (GOLD analysis project Ga0307959, IMG submission 201813) | Saline water microbial communities from Organic Lake, Antarctica - #494 | ecosystem: Environmental > Aquatic > Non-marine Saline and Alkaline > Saline | place: Antarctica: Organic Lake...
TCTTGAATGTAGACCAGTGACGAAGGCTTTTCATGAAAGACAGCCGTTTGTCGCAGTAGCGATGGATTAGCTCATCGGGCGGAACGTCCCGCGTCTGGGAAACCGTTTCGTTCCCCACGATGCCATCAACCTGTGCGCCGATGACCGTTTGCAGCCATCTCACCGCGCGCCCCGGACCGCTGTTCACGGCGGCGTCAAACACGCAATAGGCCACGCCCGGCGGCAGGTCATCAGCATGGACCGCGTGCCAGTATTGCGTGTGGTAGATCCGCTCGACCTCGGCATTCGTGATCTTTCTCACGTGCCGGGGCGGCTGTTTTTGCCTAAACCGGTAGGCGTCATATGTGCGCTGCGTCACGCCCTTCATGGTCGCGCCGCCTGGATCTCGCGGATGATCCGAAAAACCGCCCTCGTGGACTTTCAGAAGATCAAACGCGCGGGGAAACCGGTCAGTCATCAGTTACCTCCCTGATTATCGCGCAGATACCGTGTGAGTTCCGACAGGGTGTCGACCATGCGGGGACGGGCGGGCATTTTCATTTCGGCGTACTCCCGTTACTGATATAGTCGATCAGCGTGTCGATCTTGTCCTCGGTGCGCCGCTGTCCCTGTTCGATGCTGATCAGGCGCTGGTCCAAGCGCGCGGCCCCGGATCGCAGGGTGTTGACGGCACTCGTGTTTTGCGAAATGTCCTGGCGATCTTCGGCTTGCCGCGCCTGCAGCGTATCGACGCCGTTCTTGGCGTCCGTGACCTGCGCTCCGATCCAGATACCGCCACCGATGACCGTGACCAGGATCGTCCAAGCCAGCGACTTGTTAAGGGTTATGCCCCTTTCGGAATTTTCAATCATTGGGCGGTTCACCTCATGCCCTCATTACGTTGCAAAACATATCGGGCGCGAGCGACGTCGTCTTCCCATGCCTTCTTGATGTGGTTCTCCTGCCAGAAAAAAACGGTATTGATCAGAACCCCGAACCGGCGCCAGAACTCGCTGTCGCGCCCGTTGAGATAAGCGCGCGAAGAAAGGCCCTGCGCCGTCGAGCCACCAAAGAATATCGCGTTGGCACCACGCGTCAGAAGGCTGCCGATGTCACACAGCAGGCGCCGAATAAGATATCCGCAGCGGGTCATGCCAGACACCCCGCCTGAACATGGCGGCCGTAGAATCCGCAAAAGTTGGGAGGCACATGGCAAGGTGTCATTGCAAATCCTGATCTAAGGGGTCCAGGTTGCATCACACATCTTGCGCGGCGCTGCAGGCCATATACCACATATGGGCCCGCAATGAAAGACCGCCGATCAGTCGTAAAGCTGCGGCGCCATGTCCCGCTCTATGCCCGGTCGCAGCTTGTCGTTGATGTTCACGCCGCGCTGCACGCCCTCGCTCCACCGCTGGCGAGAGCCGATCGACCGGCGGATGCTGGATCCGGTGATCGGGAACGTCGGGTGCTTCTGATTGAACGCGCGGATCCGCTTGAGAAGCGCGGGCGTCATGCCGCCGCCCTCGGACACCGCCTTGGCAATGTCGCCGTGCAGGCTCGAGCGTTCGCGGATGATCTTCTTTTCCGCGTCGCGCATGCGGCTCATGTCGTCATACCGCTCGGCCAGCCGGGCCGGGGTGAACCCCATGGCCTGCACGATCGCCTCATAGGGCGACACGTCCTCCAGGATCGGATCCCCGTTGCGCGTCTCGACCCCGTCCATGGTGTAGCGCACGCCCTTGGAGATATCGCGCGCCATCTTGGGAACCATGGCCTCAGCCCCGCGCCACCAGTCTTGTTCAGCCATGTATTGCATGCCGCGGCCCATGCTGAACACGATGCTGGCCGCCGGCCCCGCGAGCTCGTGAACGTAATGCGTGACCGTGTCTTGCGCGTCCATGTCGTAAAACGGGCCGCGGAACCAAAGGTTCGGGATGCCAATGCGCTCGGACAGTGCGATCTCGCTGATCTGCCCCGGCACGCCCTTGAGCGCCATCCCCATCATGTAGTTCCAGGCGGCCGTGCCGGTGCTGTTGCCCTCCATCAGAAGCGCGTCATGCAGCCATTCGTCGATATCGTCGTCATCGCCGCCCGAGAACAGGCCCAGAAGCGTCGTGATGAGGCCGTAGCCCCAGACGCCGGTGATCCCCGCATGCGCCATCATCGAAAGGCTGATGCCGACCAGTTGCGCCTTGGCTTCGCGGCGTTCCTCGTCGGTCTTGCCCTCAAATGTCTGGTAGGTGTCGCGGAACAGGCGGTAGATGGCATTCACTTGGAATTGCCTGAAGATGAAGAACACGCGCGGCCAGTCGCCTTGCATGAACCGCGGCCGCGAACTGCCTTGGTAATCGAAATGCGTCTTCCACGTCACGGACCCGGCCTTGTCGACCGCGCCCTCGCGCGTGCCGCCCTCGGCCATAGCCATGCGGTACGCGGCGAGGAACGTCACCTCGCGGTTGGCAACCTCGGCCTTGTGGAAAAGGTACGAGAAGAAGCGCATGATCTTTTCGCGCGTCCCGCTGTATTCCACGCCCGTTTCCGCGACCGATGCAAGGTCGTGCCCTTGGGTCCGAGTGATGATCCCGCGCTTGTGCGCGCTCTCCAGCGCGTCCTTTTCATCTTGCGACAAGCGGCTCGATGCGGTGGCGTCGCCACGCCCGGATGCGAAATCGAGCCCCGCCCGGCCAAGCTGCCGCGCGATCTCGCCCACGCTGGCATTGCGGAACGCCGCGTTCATGATGGGTATGCCCATGATCGTTGTCTGCGTCAGGTTGACCATGGCCGCCGCCGGCGTCGCCCCGAGATACCAGACAAAGGCCAGTGACGTGATCGCCGTCGAGGCGCCCGACACTTGCGGGTTCATGGTCCACTGGTGCCGGCGGTTCATCTCGTCGACCACCAGCGTCGCGCGGTTGCTGTCGCTGCTCTGCGCGGCTTCGGTATATGCCTCGTCGATCGCGTCCTGCATCTGCAGCCCGTATTTCAACCGCGCCAGTTGGTGCGAGCCGTGGAACATATGGTGCGTGTAGGCGCGCAGCGCGTCCTTCTGGTAGCCTTGGCGGCCTTTCCGGTGGATCCGGTTGGTGCGGATCGACTGATCGGGCAAGGTTTCCAGCCACCTCTGCCAGACCGTGTCCATGACCGCGGGCTCGACGTCCCAGGTGGCCAGCAGGTTTTCCATGTCGGCCACGAAGGTCGGATCAACCATGGTCTTGAGATCGGTATCCGCCGCGCCGAGAACGCCCGTGTCGACGGTGTAGCCCTCGGCCTCCAGCTTCTTGGCCTCTTCGCGCTGCTTGCGCTGCTTCTCGAACCGCGAGAATGACACCACCTTGCCCTTGCTGTCGCGCGCCGCCACGAAGTAGCTGCCGAACCGGGCGAGCGGGAAATAGACGCCTTGCAGGCGGTTCGACTCGAACTGCTGCCGCATCTCTGCAATGCGCGCGTTCTGCGCCCAGCCCATGCGCGCCTTGGCCTGTTTCAGCTTTGCCTTCGCGTCTTCGGCCGCGTCGCGCTTTTCCTTGCCGGTCAGGCCCTCGTCGGCGATGCGCTGCATCTCCTTGTCATGGGCCCGCTGCGCCCGCTTGACCGCGACGCGCTGCGCGTTCCTGACATTCTCTACGATAGCCTTCTCGAACTCGTCGGCGATCTCGCTGTAATCGTCGCGCACCTTGCGGAACAGGGTCTGGAACTCGGGCGGCAGATCCTTGAACTCGGCGCGCAGCAGATCGTAATCCGCGGCGCGGACCCGGTTCTGCTTCTGCGAATAGTTGCCCGGGTCGAACGCCTTGGACGGGTCGATCCCGGCCAGCGTGGACCGGTGCATCAGGTCCATCATCCGGCCGTTGGCCTCGGTATCCTTGCCGGCCTTGCTCATCCAGTCCCGCGCAAGCTCGTCGGTCTTGGCGTGCCATTCCTGGCGCAGCGTGTCCATCAGGTCTTTCAGCTTGAGATAAACCCGCGCTGACGGCAGGTTGCGCCCCAATTCCTCGAAGAGCGGCCGCCCCGGCACCAGCGCCAGCACGTTGGCCTTGCCCGTGCGCCCGCCCATGGAGTCGGTCAGAAGGTCGTTCCAGAGATCCTTGCCCTTGGAGCGCCATGTCCGCGGGGCGCCCATCGGCACGCCCTTGGGGGACGCGGGGTCGCGCCGCATGCCCTGCACCGGCCCGCGCACGCCGCGCCCGCCGCCGGGGCCGCGCCCGCCGATTTCGCCCGACCGGATCCGCTCGAACACCTCGGCGGCCTCGTTGGCCCCGTTGCGGCGCAGCGCGTTCAGAAACGCCTCGACGATCCGGCGCAGCTTCTCGAACGCGCGCCCGGCTGAGTCCTGCGTGTCGCGCTGGTCCATCCATTCGCGGAACGCCTCAGCCACCATCTCTTCGGATTTCTGCGGCGTGTTCAGATCGGGATAGGTGCGGTTGATCCGGTCGCGCACCGATCGGTTGTTGCGCGCGGCGCGCACCATGGCCTGCCACTCGCCTTCGGTGAAGAGCCCGTAATCCCGGCCCCACAAGGCGCGGTTGCGCATGGCGTGGATGACCTCGTGCCGCATGACGCCGCGGGCGCCCACATCGGACCCCGTGCCGGCGCCGATCACGCCCTCATGAAAGAACCCGTCGAGGGTCGTGCCGTCATACCGGAACCCTTTGGCGACGCGCAGCCGCACTTGGCCGGAAATGCCGATGCGGTTCAACTCGTCCTGCAGATCGGACTTGAGGCTTTCGAACGCCTCGCGCGTGTAAGGCGCCGGGCTGGCGTCGCCCGCGTCGCGGCGGCGGCCCTGCGGCTTCGATGCGTCGATGATAGCCTGCGCTTCTTCCTTGTGCGCGGTCGCCTGAAACTCCGTGCCAAGGCTGGTTTCGTATTCGGACAGCACCTGCCGCAGCGTTTCGGTATCCAAGGATTTCTTGAACGGGCCGGAGCGTGCGGTGAAGTCGCCCAGCATGTCGCGCACGACGGGGTTGAAGATATAAGGCTTGTAGCCTCGTGTCCGCTCGATCGTCATCTGGAAGTCGTTGGGCTTCTGCGTCCGCTGCACCGTCATGACACCGTCCGCAGTTTTCAACAGGGCCGGGGCCCCATCGGTGCCGGCGATGGCGGCAAACCGGATGGCCTGATCGACATTCGCGAACGCGCGCGGCGCCTCTGCAAGCGCGTCCATCGCCGAGAAGTCCTTGGGCAAGAGAAGTCCCTGATCGAGCGTCCCGTCATCGCGGCGGAACATGACGATCTGCCCCTTGCCGCTGAACTTGGAGAAGCCGTTGATGACGTTGCCGGTGACGATCTGGCGCGTCTCGCGGGTCTGCGCCTGCCCTTTCTCGAAGGCGTTGCGCACGGTCTGCTCGCGCGCCGTGGTGATCGAATAGTCGTCCGACCCTTCACCGACCAGCCGGCCCATGGGAATCGTGACCTGTTTCCCGGGCGACGCCAGCGCGATCTTGACCGACATTTTCGACGGCGCGACGCTGTCGGACATGCGTGACAGGTCCACGCCCAAGGCCGTCGCATAGACGGTTTCCTGCGTTTCGCCGTTCTGCAGGAACGACACCATCAGCGGGCGGCCGGGGGCCATCTGCCTGACGATCTCCTTGATCTGCCTGACACGATCCTGCTTCGACTGCACCGTGGTCTCGTGCCGCGTCTGCATGTTGGCGATCTTGTCTTTCTGCTTTTCGGTCTTGGCCTCGGCCGCGCGATTCTGCAGGTCGCGCCGGCGCTCGTTGTCGGCCTCGATCACTTCGGAATAGACCGCGTCGATGGCTTCGGTCTGCGCGTCGACATGCGAGTCGATGCTCTTGCTGTCGCGCGCCTCTTCGACCAGCTCATCCAGCTTTTCCAGCGTGTAAGGCTTGCCGATCACCTTGGCGTCGACCGTCTCGAGCACGGTATCGCGCCCGAACGCGCTATCGGGGGCCGTGCCCTGGTCGATCACTTCCGAGTCTTCGGTCTTGGCGTCGATCTCAAGAACCTTGGCTTCAAGGTCATTGGCGCCCATGCTGTCGAGTTCGTCGATATAGTTCTGGTACGCTTCCTGAATGTCGGCGTAAATTTCCTCGGTGCGTTTGGGGCCGAGAACGATCAGCTTGCCGGTCAATTTTGCCGCGATCCCCGCGGACTCGGTCGCCTTGGGCGGCGCCTTTACGCCGGTCGCGATGCTGACCTCGGGATTGTCGATCAGGTATTGGCGCACAACCTGGTCGCCGTACTTGTTCATGAAATCGGGCGCGTCATCCATCGTGACCGCTGATTTCTTGTTGGCCGTGGTCGAGGCGTTGAGGCTTGCGAGCTTCTTCATCAGAAGCGCGGCCGGGCGTTTCTCCACCGCGAGATCCGAAACCGCGATGACGTATTCGGGCAGCTTGGTCTGGCCGGTCCTGTTGATCCGGCCCAGCATCTGCATGAACACGTCGATGTTGTTGTCGGGCTGCAAAATGAGCATGGCCCGCGTCTTTCCGTCATTGTCCGGGGCGTCGGTCGCGTGCATCGAGAACCCGGTCGCGCCCGATCGGTTGATGATCAGCGCGTCGTTGGCCCCGCTGTTGTAGCCGTTCATGATCCGCTTGTTCTCGGCCTGACCGCCCTTGCGCGTCTCCAGCACGCCGTTGCGGATCTGCTTGCTGCGCCCGGTGATCTCCCCGACCTTGATGCCTGCGGCTTCCATCTTGTCGCGGATGGCGTCAATGGGCGAGCCCGGCAGGTCGCCAAGATCAATCTCGGAAATCAGCTTTTCCGTCGCGCGCACTTCTTCCAGCGCCATCGGGCCGCCATAGGTGCGGATATCGCTGTCGGTCAGGAAATAATGCTCCTTGGTGTCGTCATCATTCTTGATGGTGATGCGCCGCAGGCGGTTGAGGTAGCGCGTCAGGATCTCGTTGAACGGGATCTTGACCTTGTCGCCGGTTTGCAGGTCGCGATCGTTCACGTAATCGTTGATGATCGACGCGTTGGTATTGGACAGCGCAATGATCGGCTTCTTGCCCTGCTTGTGCAGTTCCACGGCCTTATCCGCCACCTCTGTCGCCTTCACGGACAGAAGCAACTGGCTGACGACGTTGTGCATGGTCGAAGCAAAATTCGTGGACGAGGCGCCTGCCTCGCCGACCGAATCATCGCGTCCAGCCGCGTCGCCCTGGTTGGACAACTCTTCTTCGATATAGGCGTCGCGCACGCCGGTCATGTAATCCTCGTCGAGCCGGAAGATCGCACGCACCGCCGCCGCGCCATTCTCCGCAGCGATCGGGTCGCTTTCGAGGATCTGCATGCTCATGCTGATGCCCTCGTAGGTGCGTTCGCGGCGCACGTACTGGCCGTCCTTCACCAGCGCGGCACTGATGATCTGCTGCATGGGCACGCCGCCTCGTTCGACCGCTTCCTCGAGCTTCTGCGCGTTCGGCAGCGCGTTGCGCAGGTTGGTCGAGGTGTAGAGCGACATGACGGCCGAGTTCTTGGCGAAGGTGGCTGACGAGAACATCTTGCCGTTGGGCGATTCCGCGAGCAATTTGCGGATGAACACGGAACGCGGTTCCGGGTCGCCCGCTTTTGGCTCCTGGTTGTTCGCGGTGCCGCCTGCCTCGTGGCTTTCGTCGAGGATGAACATGGCGTTCGGGGCGATCGCCTGCATCGCGCGCATGCGCGAAGTGATATCCTTCTTCTGCGTGTTCATCTGGTCATACGTCGTGAAGAGCACGCGCTTGCCTTCCGGCAGGGCGCCCGTATCGCGCATAGTGCGGATTGCGACGTCCTGCTCAGCGTTCGTGCCTGACGCCAGAACGTCGCCCGGACGCGCACTGATAGGCACCGCGTTGCTGGCCCGCAGGCCGTTGTTTGTGACCATCACCTCGGATTGGATATCCGTCATGCCGATATCGCGCAAATCGCGCAGCATGTCGCCGTAGAGCCCCGGCTTCACCGTGAAGAAAACCGGCGTCTTGCCCTGCTTGAGCGCATACCGGATCATGCCGGCCACAATGCGGCCCTTCCCCACGCCGGTCTGGTCGCCGATGATGAACCCCAGCCCGTCGCCCACGTTGTCGATCGCGAGCGCAATGGCGTCGACCTGCTCGGCCGAGAAATACCCGCGCTTGCTGTCGGTGCCCAGCATGTCGTCGACATCATATCCGAGTTCGCGCGCAACGAAGTCGTCGATATCGCCAACCCGGCCATCCAGATCGGAAAGCGCCGCGCCCACGGAATCGGCCACGTTCTTCGGGACCAGCGTGCCGACCGCGAATTTCGCGTTGGACCTCGGCGAATACTGGACTTGGAAGTCTGTCTCGGTTTCGGTGTTGTCGCGCTCGACCTTGGCGCGCGACGGCCTGTCTACGCTGTCGGGTAGATTGCCGTCAGAAGGTCGCTGAACCGTACCAGCCTGACCGCTTCGCGGGCCGCGCGCGTTTCCGTCACCTTGCTCTGCGGGACCGGGAACTGCCCCATCGGAAAGTTGGTCATCAGGGTTTCCGACCGTGTCGCCAGCATTTCCGGTATCTCCCGGCTGTTGCTGGGCGTCAGGTCGTCCCACTGCGCCATCTGTTCCTGTGCCATCGCCAGAGGGTCGCGCCCCTCCTGCTTGCTCTGCCTGACCAGACGTTCGTACCGGCGGCGTAGATGCTCCTGATACGCCTCCAGTGTCAGGGGCTTGTCCTGCCGTGGCAGAAGCACCGCCATCGTCTGCGGGTTGCCCCCCTCGGGGGTCCAGGCTATCTTTCGCTCCATCAATCCGATCCCTTAGCTGGCCCCATCCATCATACAGCATCGGGGCCTGTTTCATAGGCAGGAATTTGCCGCTCTTACCGCGACCCTTGATCACCACGACGTCGACCGGCCACCCGGCGCCTTGGCGCGAGTAGAGCCCACCGTCGAGGGTGAAGTGCTCGGTCACGTTGTAGGTCTCGTAGAGCTTCTTCCAGAACACGCGGTTTTTCGGGGTGCGGTACTTGGTCTTGCGAGCTTCCGCGTCGCCCTGATGGCCGCCTACGATCAGCACGGCGCTGCCGTCGTCACGCATGCCGGACAGGGCGCGCATGGATATCGCGTGGTCGATCTCGCTGGTCGTCGTCGACGTGCCTGTCAGATCCCATTCGGTGTTGCCGCGGCCGTCCGGGTTCTTCACCTTGCCGAAAGGCGGGTTGGCGATGACCACGTCGACCGCGTCGGGCACCTTGTCCTGCATCGCGTCGCCGCGGGCGATATCGCCTTCGGCATAGATGCGGTTGAGCAATTCGTACCGGCTGGCCTGCAACTCGTTGGCGTCCACGTTCCGCGGCGCGGCCTCCATGAGCAACATGCCCGTGCCCGCGCTCGGTTCATAGACCGTCGTGTCCTTGGTGATGCCAGCGAGCCGCGAAGCGAGATAGGCCATCGGCGCCGGGGTCGAATACGCTTGGTATTGGATCGACGAGGATGTGCGCTGCGTCAGGTTGGGCTGTCGGCCGTAGAGGTCCACAAGGTCGTCGTACTTCTGCGCGTCGGTCCTGTCGGTCGCGGCGATATCGCGGGCAGCCTGCACCACGCCGCTTTCCATTGCCTCTTCCACCATTTTCAGATCGGACTCGCCGAGATCGCGCCCGAGAACCTGACTGGCCTCCTTGCGCGCGCCGACGATGGTTTTGAACACGGCCCCGTCGCTCAGCCGGCCTTGGAAATAGTCGGCCAGCGTCACCACTTCCGACCGGGGATCTGCGGGCTGCGGCGCCTCGGCGGTATCGTCAGCCGCCTGTTCCGGTTTGGCGGGCGCGCTTTCCTCGGCAATCGCGGCGCGGATCTCGGCCATGACGGCGTCGGCCCCATCCATGTCGGACACGTCTTCGCCCGCCAGATCCTTCTCGTCGCGCACATAGTTGTAGGCCGCGCGCATGGGCCCTTGAGCCTCGCGCATGGACAGGCCCGTGGTTTCGGCAAAGTCGCGCAGCATCTGCCCGAACTTGCGCGTGCCGCCCTCGATGTAGAGCGCCACCAGCTCGCCGCCGAGGGTGATGTATTCCGGGTCGATCCCGCTGCTGGTCTGGCTGCGCGCCTTGTCGGCGAGGCGCTTCTTCAATTCGGCGGCGCGATCCTGCTTTTCCTGCGACAGCGTGCCAAGGATGCCCGATTTGGGCGGCGCCACTTGATCCGGTTCAGGTTTCTCATTCGATACACTTGGACTTTCTGGCTCAGGCTCTGCGTCCTGCTCGGCCTGCTGCTCCAGTGCCGTAACGATCTCGTCGAGAACATCAGAAGTTTCGGGGTACTGCCGGAACAACAACTGCGACGCTTCCTGTAGCTGTGGAATGACCGCGTCCGGCGAGGTGCCGCGCTTGAAGTCGGTCAAAGCTGGCAACAGGACTGCGGCAGCGCCCGTCTCCTGCATACCCTCCGATTCGCTGACAAGCCTCACGACGCTTTCTAAGCGGTCAATCGGCGGCTGTGGCGCGGTGGGCGCGGGTTTGGGCGTCGCTTGGGGCTGCGGACGCTTCTCTACCGCGCGCTGCGCAGAACTCAGCGCCTTCTGGATTGCATCGGCCCGGCTGGTCTCGCTGATCCCCTCGTATGTGCCCCACGAATAGGGCTTAGACGTCGTGACGATCGCCTTCACGGCCGGCCACGACACGCCTGCATCCTTGGCCTGCGGCTTCGTCATGCGATTGATCGCCGTAAGCTGGAACCCGGCGGGCATATCAGGGTCGTTGACGTTGCTTTCGTCCACGGTGGTCTTGGGCTTGGCCTGCGCCCCTGCATCCTGCTGCTTGGCAGGGCGCGAAACCGGGCCGGTCGTGTCGCCCTCCAGCCATTTTTTAAAGCCCTCCACGGTCATCTTGCGCATGCCGCCCAAGCGGGCCTCGGCCTTTCCGTCTTCAAACGCGTCCATGTAGGTTTCGGCGGCTGCGTTCACGCTGTCAAAGCCCAGCATGACCTTGTGTTCATCGAAGCGGCCGGTCTCGGCGTCCATCTGGTCAATCACCCAGACAGCATCGGAGCCCGGACTATCGCCCATGTAGAAATCGACGTGATCGCCGTCCGCGCCCTCGGTGCGCAGGATCCGCCCGTAATGCGCGGGCATGGTGACGGACCACTCGTTGCCGTTGGCGTCGGTGCCGCTGCGCTCGCCGCCTTTGCGGTTCTCGAACGAAAGGGTCAGCCCGGCCCATTGCGCCTTGCCGGTCTTGTAATTCTCGGCCTCGGCCTGCGCGGGCGTTGGATCCGGGTCGGTTTCGGCGGCGGCAGCCTCGATCGCCGCGGCGGTTTCGGGTTCGCGCGCTTTTTCAATGGCGCGTTCGACTTTCCCCTCATCAACATCATGCTCACCCACGAAGATTTGACGCCCCTTTGGGTCTCGAACGGTCGTGCGGTTCACTTCGCGCGTCACCACAAAACCGTCTTCGGTCATGCGCTCTTGAGTGGTAGTGGACTCGCTCCCTTCCATGCGGCGCGTATACCCGGGGCGCGTCGTCATTCCACGCGTGGGCGCTTGCGGCGCGGCCTCGTTATCCTCACCGGTTGCGGGTACGTCTTCGGGCTCGGCGGCGTCTTCCGCCGTGGGCTCGGCCATCGCGCTCTTGCGCACGCCGATAAACCCGCCTTTAACCTCGCGGATCTCGAAATCCTCGACCTTCTGCCCGCGATTCTTGATCGCCTGGCGCACGCCGGGCTTGCTCTTTGACGGCTGGTCGCCTTGGCGGCCAATGCCAATGACGGGCTGATCCTTGTACGTCTCGGTGACGCCGGTGCCGTCCGTGTCGATATTGCCGCGGGCGATGAGCGCGCCGTCATTTTCGATCGGCTCGCCCTTGGCGTTGAACCGGCGCAGCATCGGCTGGTCGCTGTCCAGATCGGCCTTTCGAACGCGGCTCTTATCGCCATAGACGTCGGTGACGGTGATAAGCTCGGGCTGGTCCGGGGTGGCCGGCGCGGGTTCGGGCTCGGGTGTCTCAACCGATGCCGGCGGCTCGGCGGCGATCGGCTCGGGTTCGGACGGGGCTTCGACGACCTCGGGCGCCTCAACCTGCCCCTGTTCGCCCATTTCTTGCGCGTCGGGGATGGCCGCCTGCTCGTCAACGGCACGCTGTTCTTCCATGCGCCGCTGGATCATCTCGAGCGCGCGGGCCTCGGCGCTTGCCCGGTCCATGCCGGCGCCTTCTTCCAGGATGGCGGTCCGTTCTTCAAAATCGTCGCGGTCGACGCCTTCGGGCAACTCGATTTCGGCCGCCGGCTGCGTCATCTCAGGCGGGGTCTCGTCGTCCATGGCAAGCGGATCGGCTTCTTCCTCGGCCGCCGGCGCTTCACCCTCTGCTTCATCCTCACGCTGCACCTCTGCGCGCGCCTCGTCAAACTCTTGCGCGGACATCGGAACTTCCTGCCCGGCGATCCGCACGGTGACGCCGCTCTGATCCTCGCGCAGAAACACGGCGTTGTAATCCCGGCCGTCCGCATCGCGCAATGCGACTTCGCCGCCCGGCTTCATGTCGGGGAACATGCCGGTCTCTTGGCCCTGCGCCATGGCTTCGGCGGCGCCCTCGGGCGCCTGCTGCGCGGCCCGGCTGATCGGCCCGGTCGGTTCGGGCATGGCCTCGGGCGCCATGATCTCGCCGTCGATCGGTGCGTCGGGCGCGGGTAGCTGCGCTTGCGGCGCAGGCTGGCTTTCTTCCTGCTGTTCCTCGCGCTGTGTGACAAGCCCGCCGGCGGCCCCCAGCGGCCCACCGCCAAGCGCGCCAAGGATGGCGGCCCCGAAAGATCCCTCCCACAAATCCACGTCCATGCCAGTCGCGTCGGAGGCGCCCTTGCGCGCGGCCACACCCTCGGCCGTCTCCTGCGCGGCTTCCTCGGTGGCGCTGAGCGCCGCGCCGCCGGCGACGCGCGTGCCAACAGACCGCCCGGCGAGGCTTTTGACGCCGCCGGTGACGATGCCGCCGGTGATTGCGCCACCCAGGGCACCGACCGGCGCGGCATAGGTCGCGGCCAGCCGCCCGGCCGCCTCGGCGGTTTTCTGCGTGGCGACTTCATGGCTTTCGCCGTCCGCGCGGAGATCGCGGTAATACTGGCTGTCAGCCTCGAGGCGTGAAATCTGTTCGCCGTCCGGCCCCTCGACCATCTCATTGGCCGCCGCCATGACAATCCCGCGCGCCTCTTCCGCTCCAGCCCCGCCCGATTGCAGGCCGCCGGCCACGGCACCGGCACCGGGACCGCCGATCACGGACGCCACCACGACCGGCGCGAGCGAGCCCAGCACGTCCATCGTCAGCATGGTGTAGCCGCGCACGCTCGGATCTTCGCCCAGCGTCCAGGTGGACGGCTTGAAGATATCGCCGTCCGGGGTGCTGGCCTTGATCGCGTCACGGCTTTCCTTGGTCACGCCTTCCTGCACAGTCTTGCCGTAATCGCGCATGCTGTCCGCGACCTTGCGCGTCGCGTCGCTGACCTGCTTCTTGCCTTCCTCGTTGATCAGGTTGAGCGGATCATAGAACCGGCTGCTGCGGAGAATGCCGAAGCCCTCGACCGCGGCCCCGGCGCCTTTCGCCACGCCGCCGGCGACCTGCTTGCGCGCATCGGCGGCATTGTCGCTTTGCAGAAGCCCAAGCGGATCATAGGCGCGGCTCGGGTCGAGCCATGACCGGCCGCCGTCATCGCCCGCGGGCTTGTCCTTGTCGCTGTCCACGCCCACGCGCTCGTATTCGGGCACGGCGCGCGCGGCGGTGATCAGGTCGTCGACCGGCGCATCTTCGCCCAGAACCGCCTTGAGCGCGGCCTTGGCGTCTTTGCCGCCGGAAATTTCTCGGCCGATCCGGCTGGCGGCTTCGGTTGCGAACGCGCCTTTCTGCGCGCCGTCCTTGAGCCCGGCGGCCTCGGTGAGCGCGATCACGAGATTGCGCGGCACCTGTGTTTCGGTGGCGATCTTGGCGTAATCGGGCGTGCCGTCCGCGTTCAGCGCGGGCGATGGCGTCTTAGGCGCCTTGTCCTGCGTGCCGAAAATGCTGCGGCCTTGCCGATCAGCTTTCTGGCGTTCCAGTTCATAATCTACGGGATTGAGCGCAAAGACGTTTTCGCGAGCCACGGCAGTCTCCTAGATGGAGTTTCAAGCGGCCACACATCATGCGCGGTATGTCTCGCGCACAGTAGCAAATACTGGGGCGACAGGAAAGCGCACAATAAGAAAAGACCCGGCGGATGGACTCGCCGGGCCTTCCCTCTTGGAACTCGATCACGGTACGCGGCGGACGAGACCTGAACAATGACCGATGCCGATCTTGTACGTTGATGCGCGCGCGTGGTCAATCGCGTTATTGGAGGCGCGGTGGCTCCTGCTGCGGCGCCCCGCCGCCCTGGCCGGTCGACGCCCCCGCCGACATGCCGAGACGACGGTAGACGTTCTGCCGCGCGATCTCTTCAATCTGGTCCTCGGTCATCTTGTCGGTGTTGAACTCCTGCGACGTGCGGATGCTGTCGGCCTCGCGCCGGATCTCCTGCGCCATCTCCATGCGGTCGATCGGTTCCACCGCGCTGCGCTGGTTCTTCATGCGCATTTCGCGTGCCTGCTGGCTCAAGCCCCAGAGGTATTCGAACGTCTGTTCGGGCGCGAGCGTGTAGACCGCCATCTCGACGATGTCCTGCTGGTTGTCGTACTCCTGAACAGAGACCTCGCCGGTCTCGTCGTTGCGCACAGCCAGCGTCGCGCCGGTGATGTTGCCCTGCCGGTCATGCTTGAACCTGGTCTGTTCCGGGTCGATCGACATGCCGTCGTCGATGGCGTTGTACGTGGCGGACAGGTGTTCGATGAATCGGTCCTCATCGCCGTTGGTGATGGCCCAGATCGCTTTCGACCAGCTTGCCATCTGGCCCTTGACCTTCTGGCTGTCGGCCCATTCCTGGAACGCGGTGGCTTTCTCCACGTCGCCTTGCTTGAGGAAATGGTCGATGATCTTGGGAACCGCCGTCTCGGCATAGTGCTGCATGAAGGTCTGCGAAGCGCGCTCTTCGTCGGCGGGGTTCACGTCTCCGTTGCCCATGACGCCGCGCGACGCCTGCTGCGTGTCCTGCATGGCTGCGCTGGCCGACGTGACGGACGGGGCCCCGCCTTGGCCGGGCGGGTTCTGGGTCGCCTGCTGGTCAAGCTCTGCCGTGGACGCCTCGCGCACATCGAGGTTGCCCGCCTTCGGGGCGGCTCCGGGCGCACCGGGGCGCGCGGGCGCGGCGGGGCGCTGCTGATCCGGCGCGGGCTGCTCGGGGGTGCCGGGCCGGGCCGGGCCGGGCGTGCCGCCGGTGGGGCCGGGACCGATCGGACCATCACGTCGGGCCGTCATGCCGCTTGGTGCTTGCGGCGCGGGCGGCTGCTGCGCGGCCATTTGCGGGCGTTGGCCGCCGGGCGTCGTCGGCCGCGTCTGCGGCGGCGTTGGCGTTTGCTGGCCATCCATCTGCGCGAAAAGCTGCTGATCCTCGGGGCGCATGCCCGCCCAAAGCTGCTCGATACCGATGCCGACCTGCTGCGCGGCCTGTTGCGCGCGCGGGTTCTCGGCAAAGCTGCGCGGCATGGGCGCGTCGGGGCCGGTCGGGGCCGTGCCGGCGGATCCGCGCACCGATCGTCCGGGCTGCGGCATGGCGGCGGGACCGGGCGGCACGGCAGGCGCGGCGCCCTGTTCCGGCCCCGGCGCTTGCGGCGGCTGGCCGTTGGACGCGGCCATGGGCTGCTGCGGCCCCTCGCTGCTGACACTCGGCTGTTGGGCAATGCTGCGCGGGCGCATCTGCGGGCGCTGCGGGGCGGCCTCGGGCGGTTGTTCCGCGGCGGGCTGGCTCATGATGCTGCGCGACGAGGTGCGCGGCTGCGATTCCGTTTCCGGCTGTCCATCGGCGCCGTAGCTCTCGCGCGCGTCCGTGTAGATGCCGGCGATCGCCTCGCGGTCATCCTCGGCGCGCTGCCATTGGTCCATCTGCCGCTCGCGCTGCGTGCGGGTATAGTCGCGGTTCTCGCGGGTCCAGTCTTGGTTTTCACGCTGAACGTCGCGGCTTTCCTGCTCCCACTCCCACCGCTTGTCGTTGCGCTTGCGCTGCGTCTTGCGATCCTTGACCTTCTCGCCGTACTCGTAGCCTTGGAAAGCGCCTTCGATGAATGAACCCAGACCGGCCATGCTGCCCCCTTACCTGTAGAATTGGCTGACGATGCTTTCGCCCTGCCCCATGATGCTGCGCTCGTTGGCCGGGGCCGCGCCGCCGGTGGATGGGCCGGTGTAGGTGTCGCGCCCCGCATCCGCGCGCCCGAACACATGGTTGCCGATGCGGTGCCAGTTGCCACCGCCGCCCTGCCCCCATTCGGGGTTGGCGGCCGCCGGGTTGTAGTAATGCGTCGCGCCGCCGGTCGGATCCTTGTAATCGCCAGACAAGATCGCGTCCGCGGCCTTGTAGGCGTCCTGCGACGGGTTGCGCTTCGACATATCAAGCCCGCCCTCGCCGCCGGCGTATCCGGTCACGCTGTTCCAGGCGCTGAACTGGCCGGGCTTCATGATGACCTCGCGCACGTCGCCGCCATACCCGCCTTCCTTGGCGCGGTTGGCGATGACCGATCCTGCGGCGAGCATGCCATCATAGCCTTCGCCCGCGGCCTCTGCGTCGAGCGTCATAGCCAGAAGGTCGCGCTGGTTCTCGGGGGCGGCGCCGCCCCCGGCGATCGACCGCCCGCGCAAGCGCGTGCCGCCGCCTTCCGGCACGAACGGCGGCGTCCCGGCATAGCCTTCTTCTCCGGGCCGCGCATGATCGCCGCTCTTTTTCGCCATATCCTCGAGAATACCGCGCTCCTTGCGCCGCTCCTTGATGCCCTCGCCGCCCTGGTAGCCGCCGACAAGGCCACTGAGAAAAGCGCCTGTGCTCATTGTGCCGCTCCTGCAATGCTGCGTGGTGCCGGGCCGGTCTGCATGCCCTCGGTCATCTCACGGTCCATGACGCTGCGCTTCTTCGGGCCCTTGCCGCCTTCCAGCTTGTCGACCTTGCGGGACAGTTCCTGAACCGCGCCCAGGGTGACGCCCATCATGTCCTGCATCGGGATGGTCTTGCCATCACCCTTGCCTGTGGCCGCTTGGAAATCCTCGGCATAGGGGCCGATATGCCGGCCCTCGTCGGCGATGCCGTCCTTGTAGGACCATTCCTCGACCGGCATGCTATTGGCAACTTCGAGCACGCCGCGCGCCGGGCGCTTGTCTTCCTTGTAATCTTTCGAACTCATGGCGAGCGACATCCCAAGCCCGGCCACCGAGCCCAAGCCGCTCATCATGGAATTGCTCTGCTGCTGTTCCGCTTTCCACGTTTGAAGCTGCTGATTGTATTGCGTGTTCAGCATTTGCCCCTGCTGGCCATAACCCTGCATGGCGCCGCTGAACCCCTGCGAGGTGGCGTTGTTGGATAGCCCCAGCGAGGTGGCCGGGTTCACGGCCATGCCGGATCCCATGTTGATCGCGTTGGCGACCTCGGCGTCGTTCTTGTCCTCGGCCCGGTTGCGCTGTTGCAGGCGCGTGGTGTTGCGCGCGCCGGTCGTGCCAAGGGCCTCAGTCAATTCAGACCGCCGCGTGGCCTCTGTCGATCGGCCAGCCGCCGGGTTGACCCCGGACGCGGCCAGCCGGCGCTCTTCCTGCCCTTGGGCAAGGCTGAACTGCCGGCGCGCGTCCGCGCCCGCGCGCTCGACCGCGGCGTCGACTTCGGAATAATCCGGCCCGGCCATCGCGTCGGTGATGTACTGGTCCTGCATCGGCTCAAACACGGTCTTGTAGCGTTCGCGGTCGTCAGCCGCCCACCGGTTCGAAACCGCGGCCTGCTCCTTCATGAAGCCGAGATAGTCCTCGCCGATCTGCGCCGATTTCATCGCGGCCTTGCCAATGTTCGGATCTGGGTCAGGTGCGCTTCCACCGCCGCCATACATGCCCATTATTCGACCTCCCACTGTTCAAAGGTTTCGGACGAAGCCTGATGGCTCAATTCCTGAATTTGCTGCGCGACGTCCTTGGCGTGATCGTATCCGCCGCAGATGAAGGCGACGGTATAGGCGACCTGTTCGATGGCCTCGCGCCCCACGAAGCCGAACATACGCGTCTTGCGATTACTGCTGTGGCGCCAATGCTCGCTTTTTTCCCACATCAGCACCGCATTGGTCAGGACCGCCCCGAGCGCGCCGGCATGGCGCTGGAAAAACGGGTTGGTCGCATGCTCGAGCCATGCCCGAACAAGCAGGTTCGCCATGTCGGTAACTGGATCCATCGCGTCACCATCGGCGATGTCGTCGGCCAGCCGCACCATCTGCATGACGTTCACGAGGAACCGCGCCGCGTCTTCTTGCCCATGCGCCCATCCGAGCGCCAGATCGTTCAACTGATGAGATGGAAGCGGCATGATATGACGGGCCTTTCGTCTGATCTAAGACTGTCGGGCCGCACATCTTGCGCGGGGATGCCGCACGAATACCACATCTGCGCGCAGAATAGAAGATGAAGCGTTACAGGTCGCGTCTCGTGGAATTGACCATCTTGCAGGTATGGCAGCGGCCACACTCGCGAAAGCCGTAGCGGCCAGTGATTGACGACCTGGGATTGCGGCACGTCCAGCACATATCGACCAGGTCGGGCGCGAGGTATTGCATGGTTTGCAATTTCGTCGGCCAAGGAATCGTTTTCAGCTGCGGCGGTTTCTCGGGCCAGCATCCGGCCTGCATGGCTGACCTCAAGCAATGGGCCCGGTTCTTCATCTTCTGGTACGGGCTGTCGAGATCTTCAAGGCACTCGCCAAAGTACCATTCTGTCGGCATGACGCCCATTGTGTTCTTGAAATTGACCGCGGCGATTCCGGCTTCGAAAGAGACGGTCATCACGTCGAACCCGAAAAAACCTGTCATGCCGGTTCGGTCGATGTTGGATTCGCTGTAGAAAAACGTGCGATAATTGGCTTTGCAATAGTCGATGATGGCTTGGCAGGCTTTGGTTTCGGCCTCGCCCCTGCGATCCGGGTTTGCCAAGTGAATGTGATGCACGCAGATGACGCCGTCAGTTTCCGTCAGGAACTTCTTGAGGACGTATGTGCTATCCAGACCCCCGGAAAACATGAGAAGACGGCACGCGAGCTGCATCAGGATGAAACCGGCCAGTAGCTGTCATCGGTGTAATCTTGCGGTATCGGGTTGGCGTCCTTGAGATCCCACATTGCGCTGTAAAGCGCCTGCGCTGCCATGCGCGCACCCGAGACCAGTTCCAGCATCTGCGTCGGCGTCAGCATGTGCGTGACATTGTCCCGGTCGCGAAAGGGCAGGACAGCGGCCGTTATGCCGGCTTCCTGCAATTCCTTCGCGCTGTCCCGCAGGTTGGGGAATATGGCCATGTCCCGATCGCGGCCCTGCACCGGAATGTCGCCAATACCCGTTACGGCAATTCCCGTACCCATGCGCAAGCGTCGCTCAATCTCTGCATCCACATGGTCGGGCATCACCGGCACTACGCGGTCGAAAAGCGCCCCACCGGACACTTCAAACGCTTCCAGAGGGGTGATCGGCGTGTCGTCGGGTACGTTGATGTAATCACCCGGCGGCGGCGCGTCCGGGTCGCCGTCGACTGTGAACAGAACATTCCCGTTGTCCGAGGCATAGTAAATCAGCATGGTCAGGGCCCCATTTTGAAGAACAAAAACCTGATTGTTTTGGAAATTCCAGCCGGGATAATGACGTCAGGCGTCTTTGCGGAAACCAAAGAGATATAATCGCTGGTTGTGGCTATCACTTCGCCGCCAGACTCATCAAGTTCAATTTTCCCCATGTTCAAAGAGGTTCCATCCAATGTGTGAAACACCCAGAAGCCAGCGCCATAATCCGGAAACGGACCGTGGCTGCTGGCGGAGCCTTTCTGTGTTGCCAAAAGCGGGATGACATCAGCGGGGATGTCCTCGCTGTTGCTCTCTGCAACTTGGACCCGACCAGGCGAGCCACCCCCTCCCGATGCGGATCCGCTGGCACCAAGCCCGGCAGCGCCAATATCCGTAATTTCCAACGTGGGCGCAGACATGCCTGAAATATCGTAGCCAACAATGGAAACGAGTGGGCTTGATTGACCGCCCAAGCCGCCGCCGTCTTGCGGTTGACTTGCGCCGCCGCCCCCGCCGCCTGCGCCGTATCCCGTTGCATTACCGCCGGACGTTTCATCGACTGGACGCGTTGCGAGCCTAGTGTCACCCTCGCCGCCGGCATTTCGCTCATACGTCTCGTAGGACAAATTGGCACCGGCCGCGCCGCCGGTGCCCCACGGGCTCGACTCTCCGCGCGTTGCGGGGGCACGATTCCGCACGGATTCAACCTCCGGCTGCCCGCCCACTGCGGTCCAGGTTTCAATCACCGTCGCGCCATCTTTCAGCACGACAACAGTGTCACCGCCGGCTGTGCCCTGCCCGTCGAGGTCGCCGGCGTTGCCGCCCGCGCCACCGCCGACCAGAAAGATATCGACCCGGCTGTAACCGGTCAGGTCTACAGTTTGCGGATCGGTGTAGAGCAGGGGATTGAGCGGCACGGACAGGGTGCGGTAATGGTTGGCGTTGAACAGCCGCACTCCGTTGCGCCGGGTCGCTTCTATGGATTGGCGAAGCCCTGTGATATCATCGGTCTTGGAAAACGCCAAACCGAACCCGATGGAGCCATCCAATTCGTTTGTGCGGCCCATGTAGATGCCGTCATTGGCGGTGTCGTAGGCGCTAACTTTATCAATCGAAAACCCGGCTGTGTCGCCGTCGAGGAATAAGAGATCATCGACCTGTATCTGGTTGGCGCGAATGAAACCGCCGGTGATCCAATCGGCGTTTAAGCGGCCTTCAATGTTCACCTGCGTCACGTCGATGCGCAGCGCAGAA